>Ga0209415_10005131_pt1 | contig 23667 bp, 27 predicted proteins | sample PeaSoiSIISIP2007_FD_187696 | JGI IMG/M metagenome (GOLD analysis project Ga0209415, IMG submission 187696) | Peat soil microbial communities from Weissenstadt, Germany - SII-SIP-2007 (SPAdes) (version 2) | ecosystem: Environmental > Terrestrial > Soil > Wetlands > Peat | place: Germany... | reverse complement strand
AAGTCTCAGCGCAAGAACCGGTGAACGCGATCCTTCAGCCTCGCATACCAGGAGCGCTTGACCAAGGTCTGTTGCGGCGCGGGAGCGCTTGCAACTGATTTTGGCGCCTCCAATTGCAGCGTCTGCATATCCAGCTGCCGGCTGACCATTCGGACGCGAAAGCCTTCGAATGAGTACGTCTTACGGTAGCGGCGCCCGTCATTGGCTTCCAGCACCACCGAAAAGCTCGGCGATGAATTGCTCGTGCTCACTTGGACCGGATAGTAGCCCACGATGTTCCGCTCAATGTAAGCCGTCTCGTAGCGATGATGCTTCAGGCTCCATACAAAGACGCGGAAGCTATCGAACTCGTACGGCTCCCCGCCCTTGTTGATCGTGGTCCAGAGCCAATTGTTTTTGACGGTGTCGCGGTCGCGCACTTGCCCCAGAACAAAATACGAGGTGATTCGATGTCCTTCGGCGTATTGCGCCACTTCGTCGGGAATCGCCATGTTTAGCGGACGCGTCAAAACCCATCCCACTTTCCCGTCGTGAGTACGGACCAGGCTCCAGTCATCCATGGGAACCTCGGTGACTACGGGCGTAGGACGCGGCGGCGCGGGCGATACTGGCTGAGCTTTGGGAACGGACAGCGCCAGCCAATTCGACGGAGGCTGGGGCGCTGGCGGGCGAGGCGGCGGACTGATTCTGGTTTGCGAGGATTTTGCCTTGGCCCTCTTGCGCGGCGCCGGCGGCTTAACTGGCGTGGGATTAGCAACGTCGGCGCGCTGGACTCGCGGCGTCAGCTTGTGCCCGATTACATCCGCCTTGCCGTTCTCCGGTATTTGTCCAAAGCTCGGGGATGTGCGATTGGGCTCGGTATGCAAATTGAGCGATTCGAAAACCGTAGCCGCTCCTTGCGACGGAAAGCGGGAAGCGCTTTCCGCCATGCCGCGAAGCCCATCCATTTGCTCAGGCGTCAGAAGCTGGCGAGCATCGGTCCACCCGTCGGCGCCCTGTTGTGTTCGAACCTTCACCTGGCGGTGCCGGTATTCGATCACTGCCAGCTTGTCGCCGTGCTTCACCGTCGCGGAAATGGGCGACTTGGGCGCTAAATCCCGCCGCAAATTGAGGGTACTCGGACCGACGTACGCATCACCGAGAGAATGAACCGGAGCCGGCTGATCCCTGCAAGAAACGAGAAGCGCGAACGAGAGACAAAGTACAGCGCGAGTCAGTGTCACGTACGCTAGCTTCTGTTGCTAGTGTATCAGTAATGGCCGAAGATGTTACTCAGGACGAAGTGACTCGCCCCCAAATCGAGTTTTATTGCCCCCGTTGCCACGCGGCCGTAACCGATCCGCTGGTGTGCGGCGATTGCTCGGCCATCATCTGCCGGACCTGTGGCGCGCCTTTGGAGCGAGTGGACGAATTGGGAATCGGCTAAGCGGGCCTACGGCACCCAGGTGCGCAGGAATTTCACCGGACCTTCAGGCTCAATGGTGAACGGCTCGCTGGCGGCGGGGATCAGCCATGCCTCGCCTTCGCGAAACGGTCGACCCGCGATCTTACCCATGCCGCTCGCGAAGATCAGGAGGTGAAAGCGGCCAGGCTCAGGCTTGTACAGCAAAGGGGAAGCCGTCATTGCAAGTTCCGTATGGAAATACTGGCAATCGATCGGAAGCATGACGGACTTAGGATCGCTGACTCCGGTAAAGGCGACCTGGACGCCCTTTTCCAAGTGCAATTCGCGCGGGCGGCCGTAATCGTAGAGCCGATACGTAATGTCGGAGTATTGCTGGATTTCACACAAAGCAAGTCCGGCACCGATGGCGTGAACCGTGCCGGCGGGAACGAAGAAGACATCGCCGGCCTGCACCTCAATCCAATTGAGCAGTTGCTCGATCTCTCCGCTCAACGCCACCTCGCGCAGCCGCTCGCGGTCGAGCGTCTCTCGAAATCCGATAGCCAGACTCGCTCCCGGTTCCGCGCGTAGCACGTACCACATCTCGGTTTTCCCGCGAGAATTTTCGTGCACCCGGGCGAAATCGTCGTTGGGATGCACCTGCACCGACAAGCGCTCGGAAGTGAATACAAACTTCACCAGCAGCGGCAGATCCGCCTCAAACCAGACTTCACCGATCTTTTTCTTTTCGGAGTTTGGATACCAGGGCAATAGATCCGTGGCGCCCCACACCTTCTCAAGAAATCGCGTTGGCAAACGGACGGGTCCGCTGTCGCTCACGCCTATCGCTCACGAATGAAGCGCTCGATCCGATCGAGGCCCCTTTCCAGTTCCTTCAGCGAAGTGGCGTAGGAAATGCGGATGTGCTCGGTGGTGCCGAAGGCCTCGCCCGGCACGACAGCGACATGCGCCTCGGAAAGCAGCTTCTCAGAGAACTGCAGCGCCGATGTGATGCCATTGCGAAAGCCCACGGCGATGTTCGGATACGCGTAGAAGGCTCCACGCGGCTCCGCGATTTTGACTCCGGGAATCGCGCGCAACCGCTTAACCACGTAGTCGCGCCGCTTGCGATATTCCGCCAGCATGATGGGGATCGAATCCTGAGGCCCGCGCAGCGCCTCGATCGCGGCCTTCTGCGCCACCGATGTCGGGTTCGAGGTGGTGTGGCTTTGCAGCTTCAACATCGCATCGATCAGCGGCTTGGGCGCAAGCGCGAATCCAATGCGCCAGCCGGTCATGGAATAGGTCTTCGAAAGCGATCCCGCGATCAGGACGTGCTCCTTCGCGCCGGGCATGGACGCAATGGAGAAGGGCTCGCTGTCATAGAGAAAGCGGCAATAGCATTCGTCCGTCATTAATTGGATGCCCCGCTTCACCGCCAGATGATAGATCTTCTCGAACTCCTCGCGGCTCAACACGGCGCCGCTGGGATTGCACGGCGAGTTGATGATCAGTAGCTTGGTCTTGCTGGTTATCTTTGGCGCAATGTCCTCGGCTGTAAACGTGAAGCCGTTGGCCTCATCGCTTTTAACGAACACGCATTTGCCGCCTGCATAATTGACGACGTCCTTATAGGTCACCCAATACGGCACGGGGATGACCACATCGTCGCCGGGCTGGATCAGAGCCTGCATGATATTGAAGATGGCGTGTTTGCCGCCTACCGTCACCAGGCACTCGGCCGGTGCGTAGGAGGTTCCATAGTCCTCATGATGACGCACGCAAATCGCCTGCTTCAGCTCCGGGGTCCCGCCAGTGTTGGTGTACTTGGTGAAGTTGGCGTCAATCGCGGCAATGGCTGCCTTCTTGATGTTGTCGGGCGTCGGAAAGTCCGGCTCTCCAGCGCCAAAATCCACCACATCGATGCCTTCGCGGCGAAGCCGGTCTGCGTCGGCGGCGACTTTCATCGTCGAGGACTCGCTGATGAGCGAGATCCGGTCGGCTAATCCCAAAGTTGCTTGCATGGAAGGTTTACTCTTCTCCAGTTTCTTCGAGGAGTCTTCTCTTTAGTCTACCTTCTATTGAGGGCGGAACGAGATCCGCGATGTTGCCTCCCAACCGGATTACTTCCTTCACCAGGCGCGAGCTGATGAAGGAGTGCGCCTCGCTTGCCATCAAGAACACGGTTTCGATCTCGGGACGCAGACGGCGATTCATTAAAGCCATCTGGAGCTCGTATTCATAGTCGGAGACAGCCCGAATTCCGCGCAGGATTACGCTGGCGCCGCGCTCGGCCGCATAGTCCACCAGCAGGCCGCCGAAAGCGCCTACCTCCACGTTGGGGAGCTCGCCGACCACCTCCTGGAGCATCTCCATACGCTCTTCCACGCTGAACAACGGCCGCTTTTCGGCATTGCGGAGAATAGCGACGATCAGGCGGTCGAACAAAGCCGAGCCGCGCTGGATCAAATCCAGGTGGCCGTTCGTAATTGGATCGAAGGAGCCCGGGTAGAGGGCCACGACTGTGGCGGGTTTCGGTCTCAAGGTCGCCAGTGTATCAGATGCCGGATCGCCACTAGAGCACGCCCGACAAATGCTACAAAGAGTTAATGACGCAATCCAGCCCGGCCGCTGCGGCTCACTTATTCTCGCCGCTGCAAATTCGCGAGGTACACTTCCGGAATCGCATCGGCGTCTCGCCCATGTGTGAATATTCCAGCGTCGACGGCTTCGCGAACGATTGGCACCTGGTGCATCTGGGCAGCCGAGCCGTGGGTGGAGCGGCCATGGTGATCACCGAAGCGGCCGCCGTCCTTGCCGATGGGCGCATCAGCCCCGACGATCTCGGTGTGTGGAAAGATGATCACATCCCGATGCTCTCGCGTATTTTCCGTTTCATTGAAGATCATGGCGCGGCGCCAGGGATGCAGTTGGCGCACGCCGGACGGAAAGCCAGCACCGCGGCACCGTGGAATGGCGGCGGGGCGTTGGATGAGAGTGAGCGTGGCTGGCGGCCGATCTACGGGCCCAGCGCGATTCCGTTTTCGCCGGCATCGCCGACACCCAGGGCGATGGACGAAGCAGGAATCGGACGAGTGGTGCAAGCGTTCGCGGAGGCAGCGCACCGGGCGCGCGAAGCAGGCGCGAGGGTCCTGGAAATCCACGCGGCGCACGGCTACCTGCTGCATTCGTTTCTCTCGCCGCTCAGCAACACGCGCAACGATTGCTACGGCGGCTCCTTCGATAACCGCACGCTTGTTCTGCGCGAAGTGGTACAGGCTGTGCGCCAAACGTGGCCGGCGACTCTTCCCTTATTCGTCCGTATTTCCGCCACCGATTGGTTCGAAGGCGGATGGACTATCGAGGATTCCGTTGGCCTCGCAAAACAGCTCCAAAGGCTCAGCGTGGACCTGATTGATTGTTCGTCGGGCGGCGCCGCGCCCAATGCCACAATCCCGGCGGGGCCTGGATTTCAAGTCCCCTTCGCGGAACGCATCCGTAGGGAAGCAGCGATCGCTACCGGCGCGGTCGGTATGATCACATCGCCCGAGCAGGCCGACCATATTCTTCGCACCGGCCAAGCCGACGTGGTCTTTCTCGCGCGTGAGCTATTGCGTGATCCTTACTGGCCGCTGCGCGCGGCGGACCAATTACATCAAAATGGCCCGTGGCCCAAGCAATATTCGCGGGCCAAGCGTACGTAGCGAATTACGATTCGATGCCCATCTGCGACAAGCGATAGCGCAGCGCATTGCGCGTCAGTCCCAGCAGCCGCGCCGCCTGGCTTTTGTTGCCGCTGGCGCGATTGAGCGCCTCGCGAATGATGGATTGCTCGTAGCTGTCGAGCGTCATTCCCTCGGGGAGGAAACCATCGGCCGGCCCGATTCGCGGCTTGGGGGCCAAGTCGAGCCGGATATCGGCGGCCTCCAAGACATCGCCAGAGGCCATCACCAGGCTGCGTTCGATAGCGTTCTCGAGTTCACGCACATTGCCGGGCCAATGATATTCCATTAGCCGCTCAATCGCGCCATCCGAGATCGATTCCACGCGGCTCCCCAAATCCTTGGCCAGCTTGCGGACAAAATGGCGAGCCAGGTATGGAATGTCCTCTTTGCGCTCCCGCAGCGGCGGAATGTTCATCGGCAGGACGTTCAGGCGATAGTAGAGATCCTCGCGAAACTCACCTTGCTCCAGGGCCGCGCGCAGGTCCACATTGGTGGCGGCCACGACACGCACATCCACATGCCGGACTTTGTTGCTGCCCAGACGCTCGAACTCGCGATCCTGCAGGATCCGCAGCAGCTTCACTTGAATCGCGGGCGGCACATCGCCGATCTCGTCCATGAAAACGGTTCCCGCGTCGGCCTGCTCAAATTTACCGGGTTTACTGATGTTCGCGCCCGTGAATGCGCCCTTCTCATAACCGAACAGCTCGCTCTCCATCAGATTCTCGGGAAGCGCGGAGCAGTTGATCTTGACGAAGGGCTTGCTGTCGCGCGGCGAATGATGATGAATGGCGCGCGCGATCATGTCTTTCCCGACGCCGCTTTCGCCGCACAGCAGCACCGTGGCGCGTGTCGGTGCGACGCGCTCGATGGTGGCGAAGATCTCGCGCATGGGCGCGCTTCGCCCAATAATATTGTCGAATTCGTAGCGCTGGCTCAGTTCGGCGCGCAGCTCGCGATTTTCGTCGCGCAAGGTGCGAACCTCCAGAGCCTTGTTCACCACGGTCATCAGGTGATCGAGTGAAAACGGCTTGGGGAGAAAATCCACCGCGCCGGCCTTCATGGCTTCCACCGCGGTTTCTATGCTTCCGAACGCCGTCATGACGATCACCGGCGTCCGCAGCTCCTGGCCGCGCAATTTTTGCAGCATCTCGAGCCCGCTCAATCCGGGCAGACGCAAGTCCGTGAGGATCACGTCGGCGCGATCGGCCAGCTTGAGCGCCTCCTCCGCGGTTCCGGCCTGTTCCACGTCGTGGCCCGCCGCCTTCAACTGCAGCTCGATCACCCGCCGCAGTTTCTCTTCGTCCTCGACGACCAACACCGTCGCATTCATTGACCATCCTCCCGGAAAGGAAGGAGCACTCGAAACACGCTGCCCGCGCCCGGTTCGCTTTCCACCCTGATCTCTCCGCCGTGCTCGTCGACGATCTTCGAAACAATGGCCAAGCCGAGCCCCACGCCGCTCGACTTGGTGGTGTAGAACGGATTGAAGATGCTTTCCCGATCCTTCGGTGCGATGCCGGAACCGCGATCGATCACGTCAATCTCCACTGTATCGCCCTCCACACCACCGCCGACCTGTCGAGTTTTTACGGTTACGCTGCCCTGCGGCGGGCTGGCTTGCGCCGCGTTCAAAAGCAGATTGTAGAGCACGCGCTCCATGAGCTGGCGATCCAAGAGAAAGGGCGGGATGTCCGGCGAGTAGTTCTTATAGATGCTCACGTCCAAAGGCGAAGTATGCTTTTCCACTTCGGCCACTGCCTGGTCAATCACCTCCGTGATCTCGGTCTTCTCCAACCGCAGCGACAGCGGCCGCGCAAAATCGAGGAAACGCGTCACCAGCGCGTTGGTGCGGTCTACTTCGCTGGATATGAATCCCGCCATCTCATGTGCCAGCGCGCTATCGGCGGCCACATTCTTGCCCAACATCTCGGCCGAGGCTTTGATGGTGCTCAACGGATTCCGGATTTCATGCGCCAGTCCCGCCGAGAGCTGTCCGAGAGCGGCCAAGCGCTCGGTGCGGCGCACTTCGGCTTGCGCCTCCAGCAAATGCTGGTTCGCTTCCGCCAGCTGTTCCGCCGCAATCTGCGCCTTTCGCGTAGCCGCTCGATTCGCTTCCAGCAATTCGTAGGTGAGAAAACCTGCGATCGGAAAGGTCGCCGCGAACAAGACCAGCACCGGCCATTGGTCGGCCGGCACAGAGGACTCCGGCGGGATGAACAGAATTAGGGAAAGGTAAGCGCCGCAAGCCAGGACGACGGCCACCACCAGCCCGATCAGCCCCAGGGAAGTGGCTGCCGACATCACCGGAAGCAGCATCAGCCAGTAGTAAGGGCTGGCAATGCCGTCAGTCCAGCCCATCAAGAGGTACCAGAGCGCGAGCTTGATCAGAAACGAGATGACGCTGCCCGTCCGTGAGTCGAAAAACGGGATCTTCGGCTCGATGACTTGCATCACGCCGAGCCCGAGCAGAAACCATCGGGCCTCGGGCGTTAGGTCGGGCCCGTAAATCGCCAGCACCGCGAAGAGCGCGATCCAAACGATGTCTTGCGGCCGAACATTTTGCCAGAAACGGCTGCGCTGCTCCACGCTGTCATCTTATCCCGTGTTTGTGACACAATGGTTTACACCCAAGCTTCATGGAAAATCGATTTTCCCCCGCAATTCCCGAAACCTCGGCTACGACTTTGGACGCCACGTCTCCGTCCAGCGAAAATTCATTCGCCGATATCCTGTCCGAATTCGAGCAACAGCACAGCCGTTCCAACCGTGAGTCGCTGGAAGGCACCGTGGTTTCCATCTCGCCCGAATCCGTATTCGTGGACATCGGACGAAAGATGGAGGGAGTGCTGCCGGTGGAAGTTTTTCGCGACGCGGCTGGCGCTCTAACTGTTAAAACCGGTGACAAGCTGCGCGTCACCATCACCGGGCGGGATACGGAAGGCTCGTACACCCTTTCCACCACTAAGGTAGAGCGTCCCAAGGATTGGAGCGCACTGGAACGCGCCTTCGCCGAACAGCGCGCCATCGGCGGCGTGGTAACGGAGTTGGTGAAGGGCGGCCTACGCGTGGATGTCGGTTCCAGGGCCTTTATGCCCGCTTCGCGCAGTGGCGCGAAAGACCAAGCGGAGCTGGAAAAACTGGTGGGCCAGGAAATCCAGTGCCGCATCATCAAACTCGATACGGCCAGCGAGGATGTGGTGGTCGATCGGCGCGTGGTCCTGGAGGAAGAAGAAGCGCAAACGCGCGCCAAGAAGTTCGCTGAGCTAAAAGAAGGAGCGGTGGTGCGCGGAACCGTGCGAAGCTTGACCGATTTCGGGGCGTTCGTCGATCTCGGCGGCGTCGACGGGCTGCTGCACGTTGCCGACATGGCTTGGCATCGGGTGTCCAAGGCTGCCGACATCGTATCGGCGGGCGATTCCATCGAGGTGAAGATTCTCAAGATCAACCCGGAGGGCCGCCGCATTTCCCTGGGCTTAAAGCAGCTGGCCGCCGATCCCTGGACCACCGCCGCAGAACGCTTTCACACCGGTGATCGCGTACAAGGCAAGGTGTCGCGCCTGGCGGATTTCGGCGCGTTCGTCGAGTTGTTGCCCGGCGTGGATGGCCTGATCCACATTTCCGAGATGTCCTGGGCGAAGAAGGTGAAGAAGCCGAGCGATGTTCTTAAGACCGGCGAAATAGTGGAGGCCGTGGTGCTCGGAGTGAATGCCGCCGATCGGCGCATTTCGCTGGGCTTGAAGCAGGCTTTGGGCGATCCCTGGGAAGACGCGGTCAAGAAGTATCCCATCGGCGCTATCGCCGAAGGGCCCGTGACAAGTCTGACGAATTTTGGCTGCTTCGTCGATCTGGGCGGAGGCATCGATGGCATGATTCACATCTCCGACATCACGGGCGAGAAACGTTTGAATCATCCTCGCGAGGCGGTGTCGGCGGGGCAATCGGTACGCGCCGTGGTGCTGGAGGTGGATCGGGAGCGCCGCCGCATTAAGCTCGGTATCAAGCAGTTGCAGCCAACCACGGCCGACGAGTACATGGCCGAACACCAGGTGGGCGAATCGGTGACCGGCCGGATCGTCGAATCTACCCAGGGGCGCGCCAAAGTGGAGCTCGGCGAGGGCGTGTTCGCGGAATGCCAGTTCAAAGAAGAAACCGCGAACGGGGCGAACGTTCCCGAGCCTGCCGCCAAAACCGATCTTGCGTCGCTAACTGCAATGTTATCAGCAAAATGGAAGCAGGGACCGGCGGCATCATCGCCCCGGGAAGAGCCTGCGCGCGCCGGACAGATCCGTACCTTCCGCATCTTGAAGCTGGACCAGCCAAATAAGAAAATCGAAGTCGAATTGGCAGGCTGATCGGTGTCACGCGGGTGGGCGTGACCTTTTCGACTTTCTCCCGTCTATCAAAGTGTTGCAACAGGCTACCGCAGTGCAGGCAGCCGTCAGAATGGACGAAGCCGAGCTGATTCGGGCGGCTCAACAAGGCGATCAGCGCGCCTTTGAGCAATTGGTGCGTCAATACGATCAGAGTGTCTTGAGGCTGGCCACGAATCTCCTTCGTTCGCCCGAGGAAGCCAACGACATTTACCAGGAAGCGTTCTTGCGGGTGTACAAGAACCTGCACTCGTTCCGCTTCGACTGCAGCTTCCATACCTGGCTGTACAGGATCGTGAGTAACTTGTGCTTGGACGCGCTGCGGAAACGAAAAGTGCGGCGGGAAGAAAGTTCCGTCGTGGAGACTCGTGACGGGCTTCTGGACCGCATGGACGCGGTGCAGGAGCAGCGGGCCGACGGCGATCCCGAGCGGCGGCTGGAGAGCCAGCAACTGAGAGCGCGAATTCAGGAAGTCCTGGGCGGATTAACGCCACGAGAGCGAGCGGTTTTTGAGATGAGACATTATCAGGGCATGCGCCTGCGGACCATCGGCGAAGTGATGGGGACGTCGGAGGAAGCGGCTAAGAACTGCCTGTTCCGTGCAACGCAAAAAATGCGCGCGGCCCTAGGAGATTTCGTATGACATGCGAGGAAACGAGAAAGAATCTGCCGCTGTTCCTGTACGGCGAACTTTCCTTCGATGAAGAAGAGCGGGTGGAAGTTCACATGGACGAGTGCGCCGAGTGCCGGCGTGCGCTGGCTCGCGAGAAGGCCATGTTCGCGGCGCTGGACGGGGCCGAGATAGTTCCCGGTCCGGCATCGCTGGAAGAGTCGCGAGCCGAATTGCGGCGCCGGTTGGTTTCGGCTGGACGCGCGGCGCGGCGCGAGGCTCCGCTGCCAGGATCGAGTTGGTGGGACAAAGTGCGCGAGGGATTTACGATTCACTTCCACTTTGCGCCCGGCATTGCTCAGGTGGCCGGCGCGGCGGTGATGCTGGTGTTGGGATTCCTGACCGCCCGCATGGCGCCGAATTCATTGCTCGGCAACTTTCATTCGGCTGGCATGCTGGACCCCGCCACATCGCGCGTGCGTTACGTGGAACCCCTGGCTCCGGGAAAAGTGCAAATCATAATCGACGAAACGCATCAGCGGGTGCTCTCGGGCAGCCTTGACGATCAAGCCATTCAGCGGCTGTTGATGACGGCCGCGAAGGACTCCTCCGACGCCGGCCTACGGGTGGAGTCGGTCGATCTGTTAAAGAACAATTCACAATCGGCGGAGATCCGCAAGGCTCTGGTGTACGCGTTGCAGCACGACTCCAACGCCGGGGTGCGATTGAAAGCGCTGGACGGGCTGAAGCAATTCGCTGAAGATCCGGACACCCGTCAGGCGCTGACCTCGGTGCTGCTCAAGGATGAAAATCCCGGAGTCCGGACCCAGGTGATCGATCTTCTGGTCCAGCGTCACACCGAAGCCATGGTCGGAGTGCTGCAGGAACTAATGGAAAAGGAAGACAACGGCTACATCCGCATGCGCTGTCAAAAAGTGCTCCAGGAGATGAACGCGTCTGTAGAGACTTACTGAACTATGCGGCAATTAGCATCAATTTCGATCCTGGCCTTGGCCGGTGCGGCGCTGCTGGCTGCGCAGAACGAACCGGCTCCGGTCCGCGAAGGCGGCTACTGGACCCGCACCGTGCAGGGCGCGATCAACACCTCCGGGGTGGATCGCCTGCGCGTGGAGACCAGCGGCAACGTCCAAGTGCGCGGCACGGGGGATCAACAGGCTAGCTACGCGCTCAAGTTACGAGTCAAGGCTGGCGACGCACGCGAAGCCGAAGCGCAGCTCAATCGATTTAACGTGAAGACCGGGACTGAGGGCGGTTGGGCCTATCTCAAGGTTACTCCGCCCCACCAGGTTTCCGGAGGTTTGGAATTGATCATCACAGGGCCGCGAACTCTGCGGGACGTCTGGGTGGAAACGCACGGCGGAGATGTTCGCGCTTCCGACTTCGACGGTGGCCTGGAAGTTCGATCGGGCGGCGGCGAGATCACGGTGGATGGCATTCGGGGCCATGGTGAACTGCGGACCGCGGGTGGCGACATTCAAGTGGGCAGCATAAGCGGATCCCTGCGCTGCTCTTCCGGGGGCGGGGAGATTCGAGTGCAGAACGCGGGCTCAACGGTCTGGCTCGAAACCGGCGGCGGAGAAATCGTAGTGCATCAGGTCGCGGGGCCGGTGCATGCCGCGACGGGAGGCGGCAATATCCGGATCGATCACGCCGCGAGCACGGTGTTCGCGCACACCGCCGGCGGCCTCATCCAGGTGCAGCAAGCCGGGGGCGCGGTGACGGCGGAGAGCTCGGGCGGCGCCATTCAAGTGGACGCAGCCAATGGAGTGCGGTGCGAGTCAGCCGGTGGGGCCATCCGGTTACGGAATGTGGCCGGGGCTTTGCACGCTTCCGCCAATTCCGGAGACATCCTGGCCCAGTTGGTCACGGGCCATCCGTTTGCTGACTCCCTGCTCAGCACAAACGCTGGTGACATAACCGTTTTCATTCCGTCCAATCTTGCGTTGACGATTCAGGCCATCAATGAAACCGGCGGGGCCGGCCGCATCATTTCCGACTTCGCGCAGGTTCGTCCGCAGGCTGGTGTCCAAGCTGGCTCGGGACCGATGGTGGCGGCGGGCGCCCTGAATGGAGGCGGCCCGGTTTTGCGCATTAACGTCATGGATGGCAACATTTATTTGCGCCGCGAGAAATAGATCCAAGCATTTTGATGAGGATGATGTTATGAATTTTGATTTGATCAAGAAGGCTGCGATGGGCATGGCCCTTTTCACTGTGGCGGCAGTTGCCCAAGGCCAGGATGTTTTTCCAGGGTTTGGTGCGGCGCAGGTGCGCGAGCTCAATACCGTGGTGCCTTTCACGGGAGGCACATACTTGGGCGTCAGTCTGGCCGAGGTCGACGCTAATCGCGCCAAGGAGCTGAAGCTCAAGGAAGACTACGGCGTTGAGATCACGCGGGTGGAAGAAGGCAGCCCGGCGGAGAAAGCTGGGGTGAAGGCGGGCGACGTGGTGCTGGAATACAACGGGCAACGCGTGGAGGGAATGGAGCAGTTTGGAAGAATGGTGCGCGAAACGCCGCCGGGACGCGAGGTCAAGCTCACGGTCAGTCGCGAAGGCTCCACCCAGACCCTAACTGCCATGCTCGCTTCGCGCAAGATGCGGCCGTTCGCGGGAAATCTTGCGCAGGTCTTTGAAATGCCGGAAATTCGCATTCCGGATATCCCCCAAATTTTCACCACGCTCCGGACCGCCATGCTGGGTGTCGAGGCGGAGTCGCTCGGGTCACAGTTGGCGGAGTATTTCGGCGTCAAGGAGGGCGTGTTGGTTCGTTCCGTGCTCGAGAACACGCCGGCGCAGAAGGCCGGCCTCAAAGCCGGCGACGTAATCACGAAGGTGGAGGGCACGGCAGTAACATCGCCGAGCGAATTGTCGGGCGCGGTACGATCGGCCAGCTCTAAGAAGACGTATTCGGTAGAATTGATGCGAGACCGCAAGCCCCAGACCGTGAATGTCGCAGTGGACGAAGGCCGCTCCGAGCGCTACACGCCGCGCGGCCGGGTGGTCCACAATTTCACGAATTAGTTGCACCGGCTCCGGTCACCGCCAAAGCGTGAACTTTGAGCAGCAGCTCCACCTCCCTGCGAGGCAGGCCGAGTAAGAGTGCAATGTTCTCCGCCTGCTCACCCCGCCGCGACAGCCGCAGAACCTGAGTGCGTTTGTTGACGTTCAGGCCCGACTTGGGCGCCACGGGAGCAGCCAACATGCCCGCGCGATCTTCAGCCTCGCGCAAACGCTCATTGAGCTCGGCAACTTTCGTTTCGAGTTCTCGCGCGATCCTAGTTTCGGCCGATCGCCGGCCACCCCAGCGGGACTTTAACCGCCGCATTTCGCTCTCCATCGTGATCGTCAAGAACAAGCACACCGACAACCCGAGCGCAGCTAAAACGTAAGGGGCAAGCGGAATGAGATAACGTTCCAGCATGGTGTCAGTCCAGCTATGGAGTGCCGTTAGTACAATGTCCGGAGCCGCTCCTGTCGGCTGACCACCTGCTTGATTCTTATTCCGTAATTCCCCACCACCACCACCACCTCACCGCGCGCGATGACGCAGTTATTGACGATGACCTCCACCGGTTCGGCCAAAGCGCGATTCAGTTCCACAATGGAGCCGGTGGTGAGTTTGATCACGTCTCTCAGCATCAACTGCGCTCGTCCAAAGGACACGCTTACCGGGAGCTCGACGTCGAGCAACAGATCGATGGATCCCGCGTTGGCCGCTGTGGTGGGCTGCGCAGACTCGCCGGCGAGTTTTTTGGCCAGCTGCGCCGGGTTCTCCGCAAGGTTGGCAAGAGCGAGCGCGAAAACGGCCAGCAACGGAAACCCTTGCTCTCCAAGAGTGATCTCGAAGGAGTAAGCCTCGTTTCCTGATGAAGGGGGGGAGCAGCGTGGCCCTCCAGACAGGAGATCTCCTTGCGCACCCGCGTGGAAAAGGCGCTGGCCACTCCCGAAAGGCTCTGGTTGACGATCTCCAGGTAGGTGCCGCGCGCATCATCGGGAGGCGCGTCGTCCACTCCAGCGCCGCGCAGCACTCGTTTCCCTATTTCCTGCCAGGTATGGGAACTGGCGGCGATCCAGATGCGAGTGTCGGAGCTTAGGCTGAGCGGCTGCTCCCACCACAACAAATCTTGGCGCGCTGCATCGATGTCGTCCGCGGTCAGCTCGTGGGCCGCGAGCGTCATCAAGACCGGCTCGCCGATCATCGATTCCACGGTACGGGTAAATTGACGTCCCCACTCTTCGGCCAGCCAGAGAGCGGTGTTGTCTTGCGGCATCTCTAGGCTCCTCGCTCGAGCGGCCAGCGATGCTCCAGGAAAGAGCGCAGGCGCAGGATGGCCTGCGATTTCAGTTGCGATACGCGAGACTCATGTAGATTCACGACCTTTGCGATTTCCCGTAGGGTCAGCTCCTCGTGATAGTAGAGGCTGATCACGATCCGCTCGGTGCGTGGCATTTTTTCAATCGCGTCCGCCAGTAGACGCTGCAGTTCAGACCGTTCCAGTAGGCGCGATGGCCAGCTTTCCTCGTCATCGGATATGTATTTGAGGAGATTGCGGCCCTCGTCGTCCGGCGCCGAGGACTCCAGGCTGCCCAGATTCACGCCGCGAATGTCCACCAGCCACTGATGGTATTCCTCGAGTGACAATTCCAACTGGCAGGCGATTTCATCCTCGGTGGGCGCACGGTGCAGGCGTTGCTCTACCGACGCGATGGCCGCCTCAATCTGCTTGGAACGCCGGCGCTGCTGCCGCGGGGCCCAGTCGAGACCTCGCAAGCTGTCGAGGATGGCGCCCCGGATTTTGTATTCGGCATACGTTTTTAGCTTGACGTTGTGCCCCGGATCGAAGCGGTCGATGGCGGCGATCAGCCCGATCGTTCCCGTGGAAACCAGGTCGTCCAGGCTGACGCTTTCGGGAAGACGTTCGTGTATTCGCCGGGCAATGAGCCGGACTTGCGGAAGATGTTCGAGAATCAGACGCTCCCGCTCTTCGCTTGCGCGGTCTCCTGCCTCATATCGCTTCAGCGCCCCGCTGGGCGTCTTGGCCGTGCCCTGCGCTCTCATGCCGCCACCACGCCATATCTAGGTTCCCGCGTCTCGAGGTGTCCGAGGATCCCGTCGAGCAGCACATCAACAGAAGCAGCCTCGATATCCTCGGGAATCCGTTGTCCCGAGGAGAAGAACGAAATTGGCACTTCCATCCGGATGCTTAAGCTCAGAATGGGGCCGAGCGTTTCGGTTTCATCCAGGCGGGTAAACAACAGTTTGCGCGGCCGGAAAATGCCGTACTGGCCGGCGACACGCTTCAGATCTGCCGTCCGCATGGAAGCCGGCAAAACCAAATGCGTATCGATACTGGGATGAGCGGCCAGAACCCTGGCCCAATCCTCCGATATTTCCATCTCGTTCCGCGACAAACCCGGCGTGTCAATCAGGACCAAATCTTTGTGGCGGGAGTTTTCGATTGCTTGTGCCAGCGCCGCCGGCGTCTCAACCACTTGGAATCCAATCCCCAAGATGGCCGCGTAGGAGCGCAATTCGTCGGCCGCCCCAATGCGATACGTGTCGGTGCTAAGCACCTGCACGGGCTTGCGAGCGGTTAGGCCGTACTCGACGGCCAGTTTGACCAGCGCGGAGGTCTTACCAGAGCCGGGCGGTCCCACCAATGCCACCACTCGAGAGGCCGCGCCGGAGCAACCCAATTGGCTGTCGACGTTGGTGAGCTTGGCCAGTTCGGTGCGGAGCGTTTCCGGCGAAACCGGAGAGCAGGCCGCCGGAGAACTGAGCTTGGACACGACATCATAGGCGAGCTCGGTGTCAAACTCAGCGTCGGTGAGTACGGTGAAGGCGCGCGAGAGATCCGCGTCGAATGCGATGCTCGCCATTCCGCTGCCGGATCGCGCCAAAGTAAGGGCGAGCTTCTCAATTTGCTGTTTCAGTTCGGAAACATCTCGTGACAGCTTATCGACTGGGAGAGGAGAAACAGCACGGCCCTCACGTTGGTGCTCCCCGGTCTCGGGCATGCCGCCCGGCGTATCGCTACACACCACAACCTCATAGGCCCCCAAGTGTTGGGCCTCCTCTGCGACCCGCTTGGAATTCACCAGTAGAGCCTCTGGTCCTAGTTCATGGCGCGCCTGCCGAATGGCTTCTTCTATGGTGTTCGCGAAGAACGATTTAATCCTCATGGCCCGCTACTCTTCCTTCGAGTGTCTCTCTCCCCAACCGGGCGCATTACGCCACCGGTCCAAGAGAGGTAATCCTATTCCCAGGAGGTATCTCGTTATGGGATAGCACCGTCAAATTGGGTGTAATACTTTCGGCGACCTGTCGGACAAAAAAGCGCGCTGCAGCGCTTGTGACCAGAACCGCCGGGCTATCCGGCGGATTACAACACTTCTTCAGCCGCTCCTGGAGATCCCGGACGCGCTGTGGCGATAGGTTCAGATGGCTTGAGTTCTCGGTATGCTCGACAGCCGATTCGACGGATTGTTCGAGAACTGGATCAAGGAGATATGCCGACAGGTCGCCGGAGGGTTCAAGCCAGGGCTTTACCACCTGACGGCGAATAGCCTGACGGACGTACTCGGTGAGGAGCACCGTATTCTTGGTGACAGGCGCAGCCTCACCCAGCGCCTCGAGAATGCTGGCCGAGTCGCGAATCGAGACGCGCTCTCGCAGGAGATTTTGAAACACTTTCTGCACCACCGCAAGAGAAAGCAATTTGGGCACCAAATCTTCCACTACCTTGGGATTGTCTTCACTGACTCGATCCAGCACCTTCTTGGCATCCTGGCGCGAGAACAATTCGTACGCGTGGCGCCGCACCACTTCGCCCAGATGAGTTCCCATAATGCTGATGCTGTCGACCACCGTGTACCCAGCCCTCCGCGCCATCTCCACCTGATCCGGCAGGATCCAAACGGCGGCGATTCCGAAGGAGGGCTCGCGCGTGGGAATACCTTCAATCTTTTCCGCCTTTTCATCGGAATGCAGAGCCAGTTCGCAGCCTTGCGCCAGCTCATAGCGTGCAATCTCCACGCCCTTCAGAGAAATCACATACTCCCGCGCCTTCAGCGTCAAATTGTCGGTAACGCGCACTGGCGGTACGATATATCCGAGCTCGGTCGCCAGTTGCTTGCGGATGCTGGCTATGCGCTTGAGCAGCGGCGAACTCTGCCCGCCCTCCACCAGTTGCACCAGACCCAGACCGACTTCCATGGCCAGTGGCTCAATGCGCAATAGCGCCTCGAGGTTCTCGCGCGGCGGCGTGACGGCCGTTGGTTTCGCCTTCTCGGCCGTGGCAGTTTTTTGCCGCAAGCGCCATCCCATCGTCCCGACACCTGCGCCGAGCACCAAGAAAGGGATCTTGGGCAGTCCCGGGAACGCAGCCATGGCGATCAGTACCCCGGCCGCCAGCAGCAAGGGTTGGGGGTTGCTGAATACCTGCCGTTGCATGTCCGATCCCAGTTTGGTATCCGAGCTGGCACGAGTAACGATCAGTCCGCCCGAAATGGAAATCATCAGCGCGGGGATCACGGTTACCAATCCGTCGCCAATGGTGAGCACGGTATAGGTCTGCAGCGCCCGCTCAAAATCCATCCCGTGTTGCAAGACGCCAATCAGGAACCCCGCCAGGATGTTAATCGTGGTGATGATGATGGACGCCACCGCATCGCGCTGTGTGAAACGCGACGCGCCATCCATGGCGCCGTAGAACTCAGCCTCGCTCGCCAGCATCTTACGGCGGCTGCGGGCCTCGTGTTCATCGATGAGCCCAGCGTTGAGGTCGGAGTCGATTGCCATCTGCTTGCCCGGCATCGCGTCCAGAGTGAAACGTGCCGTGACTTCTGAGATGCGGACTGCGCCGTGATTGATCACCACGTACTGAATCGCGATCAACACCAGGAAAATCACCACGCCGATCACGTAGTTCCCGCCGACCACGAAGGCTCCAAAGGCCTGAATCACTTCTCCAGCGGCGGAGGTTCCGGTGTTGCCATTGAGCAGAATCAGCCGCGCCGAGGAGATGTTCAATGCCAGACGAAAGAGCGTCATCAGCAGCAGCGTGGTGGGAAAGACGCTGAACTCGACCGGTTTGATGATATAGAGCGAGACCAGCAAAACGATCACCGACATGGTGATGTTGCCGCTGATCAGGATATCCAGCAGGAACGGCGGCAACGGCATAATCATCGCGAGCACGATGCCGAGCACCGCGATCGGGACTGCGAACTCGCGCCAATCAACGGACCCGGCGGCGGCTTTGGCGGACGACCCCGCGGCCGGCTTGGGAACGGTTGTGGTGGCTGTGGAGGTCCGGGGGCGCGGCGCCATCTACCTTCGCCTCGGCTGCATTAGTTTGTAGATATATGCGAGTACTTCGGCTACCGCCTGGTACAACTGCGGAGGAATCTCCTGGCCGACATCCGCGGATTTGTACAGCGCCTGCGCCAGCGGTTCATTCTCGACAATCGGGACCTGGTGATCGAGCGCGATCTGACGAATTCGCAATGCCAGATAGTTCTTGCCCTTGGCGAGCACGCGCGGGGCGGCCATGTCTTCCATGTCGTAGCGGATCGCGACTGCGAAGTGGGTCGGGTTCACGATCACCGCGGTGGCATTGGGAATCTCTTTCATCATGTTGCGGCGCGCCAAGTCGCGCTGGAGGCGCCGCACACGGCCTTTGATCTGGGGATTGCCTTCGGTTTCCCGCAGCTCATCGCGCACTTCGAGTTTGGTCATACGAAGCGACTTGTAGTGACGCCGGTAGATCCGCACAAAGTCCAGCAGTCCGATGGCGCAGAATAGCACCGCCGCCTTCCACAGAAAATCGCGAAAGGCCTCGCTCACAATGCGCAGCGCGGGCCCCAAGCCGACCCGCGTCAGACTGGCAAAGGCGGCCAGATTTCCGTTCTCGACCTTGTAGACCGCGAGCGCCAGCAGCGGCAGAAAGACCAGCGCCTGGACGAACGCGGCCGAGTTCTGCCGCGGAACGTTTTGGATTTTTTGCAACGGACTCAGGCGTTTCGCATCAGGAGCCAGATTCTGCAGAGAAAGTCCCAGTCTGGTGCTGCCAAGTTGCGCGGCCAGCGACACGGCCGTGAGACAGCCTCCCATCCACAGCAAAGGCACGAAAACCTGGGCCAGCGAATCGCGGTACAGGCGAAATAGCAATCGCGGAGTCAGCTGGAGGTGGAAGGCGGCCGTCAGAAAGTAGCGCGCTGCGTCGCGGACTCGCTCTAGGAAACGTGCTCCGCCAGCGCTGAGTAGGATTACAAATGCCAGGAACTGCAGGCCCGCTAGCATTTCGCGGCTGGCTGGAAACTGACCCTCGCTCCGGCTCTTGTCCAGCTTCCGCTTGGTCGGTCTCTCGGTGCGCTGCCCCTGATCTGCCATTTAGTTATGCAGCATGCCGGTCAGCACTCGGAACGTGCGCTCACCGGCGCGCTCGAAAACGTCCGGATACACCGACAGAATGCTGCCGAGAAACACGAGCGTGACCAACATCTTGACGGCAAAGGAAAGCGAAAGTAGCTGCATCTGCGCGTGCAGCCGGCCGAGAACCGCAAAAGCGACGTCCAACAAGATCAGCAGCGCCAGCACCGGGATGGCGAGTTCGAGGCCGGTGGAAAAGATAAGGGCGCCCAACCGCATGATGGCTTCAGAGGCGGCACCGTGGAGCGGGAAGCTTCCGCTAGGAACCCACTCCATGCTCTTTGCCAATACGCGCAAGACCTGTCGGTCGAAGCCAAAGGCAAGGAACAACATGCCCGCCAGTAATTGCGCCATGAGCTGTAGCGTCGTCGTATCGGCCTGCGTCGAAGGATCCACCGTGGAAGCGTAAGAGTATCCTGCCTGCAAGCCGAGAATCTGCGCGGCCATTTGCACACCCTCCAACAGAAACGCAAGGGCCACACCGATCGTGAGACCCAGGGCCGCCTCGGCGCCCATCCAACCCACTAGCCGGCCCACCGCCAGCCCGTCGGCCGGTGAGTCAAACGCCTGCGACGGCCAAACCGGAAACAAGGCGATGGTCAGCACCAGCGCCAGAACCACGCGGCTCACGCCGGGCGCCGCCGAGAAACCCGGGATGGGCACAAAGATCATGAGACCCGATATCCGTGCCAGCGCCAGCAAAAATCCATAGATGGTCGCAAGCTGGAATGTGAACTCAACGTGCATAGCGGCCAAGATCCCCAAACAGCCCGACGGTGTAGGAAATAAGCCGACTGGTCATCCACGGCAGCATCAGGAGTAGTCCCACCAGGAACGCCGTCAGACGAGGTACGGCGCCGAAGGCAGTGTCTTGAATGGAAGTAAGAACCTGTACCAGGCTGACTGCGATTCCAATGACGAACCCGATCGCTAGCAGGGGAAGGCTGAGCCAAAAGGTCTCTAGTAGCGTGTGACGAATAATGTTCACTGCCAGTTCCGGCGTCATGGGGAATAAAAGCTCCTGACCAGCGAGCCGACCACCAGATTCCAACCGTCGACCAGCACAAACAATAGAATCTTGAATGGCGCCGACAGCATGACCGGTGGCAGCTGTACCATTCCAATGGATAGCGTCACCGAAGCGACTACCAGGTCGATGATGAGAAATGGCAGGAAAAGTATTGCGCCGATCTGGAAACCGGTCTTGAGTTCCGACAGGACGTAAGCCGGCAGTAGGATAGTCATCCCCAACCCCGACGAATCGCGGGGCGCGGGCGTGTGCGAAATCTCCAGGAACAAGCGCACGTCCTTTTCTCGGACATAGCGCGCAAGGAAGATCTTGAGAGGCTGCGAACCGTCCTCCAAAGCTTGTTGCCAAGTCTCCTGGCCAGCTTCGAGCGGCTCCCATCCCTTGTGATACATATCGGTAACCACGGGCTGCATGATCACCACTGTCAGAAACAACGCCAGCCCGATCAGCACCTGATTGGATGGCGTTCCCTGTGTGCCCAATGCCTGCCGCAGGAAATGCAACACTACCGTGATGCGGAGGAACGGAGTGACTGACATGATCACGGCCGGGAGAATCGTGAGCAGGGTAAGCAGAAAAATGATCTGCATCGGCGCGGTTAGCGAGACCGATCCCTTGCTGGGCGTAAGCGTCACTCCCAACAGTGAGTTGGAGCTCTGGGCCAGCAATGGAGCCGTGGCCAGCAGAGCCCACGAAACGCCCTGAGTGACACGCTTCATGTGGTGGGTCCGCTCTCGGACTCTCTCGGTTCGCCAACCGCCGCGTCGCAGAGGAAAGTGATTCCAGCCGGATGCACCGCCAGCACCAGCCTCCGATCACCGATCCGAATCAGATGGACGGAATGTTGGGCTGTCAGGGAGATTTTGCCGCAGGATTCGAGTACACCTCGATTGGGCTGATTCCCGCGAATGCGAATCACCCCTCTCCTCTTCAGCAGCCACAGGGCCGCCGATAGCAGCGCGAAGACGAAGGTGATGGCGAGGGATTGGCGAGCAAGGTCCATGGTCGTGACCGAACTACTCCTCTTGGCAGAAATCAGTGATGCGAACCCCCACCGTGTCCTCAATAATCACGATTTCTCCGTACCCGATCAATGTCCTGCCGACCAGAATGTCGATGTTGTCGCCGGCCGAGCGGGCGATGCGTATCACGCTTTCGGGACCCAGCTCCAGAATCTGCGCAATGGTCATCACCCGGCGGCCCAGTTCCACCTCAACATCCAGCAGGACGTCGGCTAGGTCTGCGATTTGTTCGAGTGGGCTCATTGATACCGGGTCTGGATCACTTAATCAGTTGGATGGTGGTCTGGCTCAGTTCGTCCACCGCGTTTATGATCTTGGAATTCGCCTCGTATCCACGCTGATACACGATCAGGTTTGTAAATTCAGTCGCGATGTCAACCGTCGATGATTCAACCGCTCCGCCTTGCACCGTGCCTCTGCCGCCGGTGCCCGGAAGTCCCACGGCGGGCAAAGCCGAGGTGGAGCTGATCTGATAGTTGTTGTCGCCTACGGCCAGCAGGGAGCCCGGATTTCGGATGGTGGCCATGGCAAGCTGGCCGACGACGGTTTGCTGTCCATTGGAAAATTGCGCCAGAATCTGGCCGCTGCTGGCTATGGCGACGGTGGTCAATTGAGCCGACGACGAGCCGTCCTGCGTCACGGCTGAAACCGAAGAGCTCTGCGCGAATTGTGTAATATCGGGAGTCGTGCCGTTATAGACGTTCCAATTCACCGTCATGTCGGCCGCCCCATCCGCGAGACCGGTGATCGCCAGTTGCGCGGCGGGATCGGTTGCGGCGGGCGTCGTCAAAATGCCACTGGAATCGAAGTTGATGCTGCCGGTGAGCGGCGTGCCCGGCGGATTGGCAAGATCCGCGTCCGGAATCGCGAGGGAGTAGTTCCATTGGCCGGGCGTAGTGGCATCCTCGGTAAAGGTGGCGGTCACGATGTGTGAGTTGCCGAGCGAGTCGTACACGGTAACGGAAGTAGCGAAAGTTCCGTTGGCGCTCCCCGCCGTCGCGGCGGCGTTCAAATTGAGATTGAACGAGATGTTCTTGGTGACCACTGGCGGCTGCAGTGTTCCAGTCGGAATCGTGATCGCGCTGGGGGGCGTGTTGGTATCCAGGACGCCATTCGTCAGAGTCCAGCCCTCTACGGACTGGCCGGTAGCAGTCTCGAGATTTCCGCTGGAGTCGGTCTGGAAGTTCCCAGCCCGGGTGTAGTCGGTGGCACCATTCGAACCCCGAACCAGGAAAAAGCCGTCTCCTTGAATCGCGGCATCCATCGCGCCGCCCGTGGTCTGAATCGCGCCTTGTGTAAACAGGCGGGCGGTGGTCGGTGTACCGACTCCGAATCCAATTTGTGTGTCTCCCAGGCCGGCGCCCATGGACTGGGTCACCAGATCGTGGAAGGAGACCTGGCTGGTTTTAAACCCTACGGTATTAAGATTTGCCAGATTATTGCCGGTCACATCGATCGCGGTTGAAAAAGCAGAGAGCGCCGAAAGCGCCGTTGAAAATGATGTAAACATGACTCCTCCTCAGAGTTTGGAAACTGACCGCCCCGGATGATTTGTAGTTCCAGATGCCGGGGTAGGGGTTAGGGTGGTGTTGATGCTGTCCAGGTCCGTCCGCATCTGGATTTCCTGTTCCAGCGAGCTGAACTGTGCAAGTTGGGAAACGAACTGCGTGCCATCCTGAGGGTTCGTCGGATCTTGGTTCTGAAGCTGCGCGACCAGCAACTGTAGAAAGGCTTGCTCGTTCGCTACCGGATCGAGCGGGTTGCTGCCCGACCCGGAACTGGGTGATGCGCCCATCGATGTCGCCGCACTGCTGGCCGCGTTGATTAAGCTGGGAATCATCGGTCCTGCATTCTGTTGGCTTCTGTACTAGCGTCTTCTCCGTCAAACGTGTTCTCAATCTGCGTCATCCATCGTGGCGGCTGCCGCCGGCCAGATTCCTGCTGATGCTCCCGTTGCCGCTGCTCGTGTCCGGAACTGGAATGCTCCCGCTGATCTTGGCTGTGGCCGAGGCTTCTGGTAGGCTCCATCGCCGCGTTTGCGTGAAGAGGTGCGCCAGGGATCCAAGTCT
>Ga0209415_10005129_pt1 | contig 23671 bp, 26 predicted proteins | sample PeaSoiSIISIP2007_FD_187696 | JGI IMG/M metagenome (GOLD analysis project Ga0209415, IMG submission 187696) | Peat soil microbial communities from Weissenstadt, Germany - SII-SIP-2007 (SPAdes) (version 2) | ecosystem: Environmental > Terrestrial > Soil > Wetlands > Peat | place: Germany... | reverse complement strand
CGTAAGAGAGCCCCGCCGATTCCCTGCGCAGCACCAATGCTGCCTTCACAATCCGATCAGTCCCTGTGTTCTTCTTTTCCATGGTGAAATCCTCCGTGGGTTGATTGCCGGCGCGGCCGGCGCGGTTAGTTGTCCCTCAGATCCTGAAGCCGCCGCTCGATCTCGGCGTGAAGTTCGCCAAGATCAAGATGGCAGGCGACTGTCCTGAGCACGATCAAGGCGCCGTGCAGTTCGCCCCTTTTCATCCCTGCAGTCGCGTCCAGGGCGTGACGGACGGCCTGCTCTTCTTGATGGAGGGTCATGGTCAAACCGCCCTCTTCGATTCGATCCACTCGACAAATGCCGCTTCGTCAATCAGGATCTTTCTCCCAATCCTACGGGTAACCTTGTCAAATCCGTTTTGGTTCCCGTTGAAGATCACCCAGCGGATTGAGCTTTCCGTGAATGCCGGGAAACGACCCGGTACCTGCTTGACTGTTAGATAGCTTTTCTGCTCTGCCATGAAATCACCCCCCTCTTTTGTTGTGGTCTTTCGGATACTACTGTAATAAGCTGCCTATCGAATACTATAGTAATAACTGCTTGTCAATAGTTTTGTTCTACTGTAATAAGTAGTGGGGGGGATGGTAGGGACTGGCCAACCAAGGGAGGGGCACACATGGGGAAAACACCGCAGAGGGTTGTCGATTTGCTCCGGATGGAAATACCCGCGAAGATCAGCAGGAACCAGTTCTGCATAAAAACGGGCATCAATCAAAACAGCATCGACAAATACATGGCGGGGATAACTGAGCCTACACAGGCCAGTCTTGAAAAGCTTGCCAATTACTTCAGAGTTCCTGTGAATTGGCTGAGGAATGACCCAAATGAAAAATCTACTAGACGTGATGCTGTGGAAGACTCAACGCTTCATATGAAGGTTTTGTGTGATACTATCGCTCTATATAAGCTGATACCAAAAGAATATATTTACAGTGTTGATTACCTTTCTCAATTATTATTAGTAGACACTTCCAACATTATGACTTTTCATGGACCGAATATCGACAAAGAAACAGAAGACGATCTTCACAAATTGATGATTACCCTAGATTCTTTAATAACCTCAGAGTGGGGTGATGAATAGAAAACGGCCACTCTTTGCGGGGGTGGCCGTTCTGCTTTCTGAATACGAGAGTGCTTTAGACACGTTAGGGACTTCTGTTCCCCAACAAAACAAAAACTTTTTACCTTCCCGACTATCCAAAAATCTTCTGATTCATCCTCTCTACCACACCCAACGTATGAGATTCAGAAAGATGGGCGTATCGCTTCACCATCTGAAGTGTCTTGTGTCCCAACACCTCGGCGATCTCCGCGAGGCTGGCTCCATTCATTGCCAAGTATGAGGCGCAGGAGTGCCGGAGATCGTGAAAGCGGAAGTCCTCGAGCTCCGCCTTTTTCACTGCCGTTTCCCAGGCAGACCTGATATTGATCGGATGCTCTCCTCTCGCCGTCTTGCTGCCAAAAATTAACCGGATACCGAGGCGCCGGCATTTCGAAAGCCTCTTCATCTCTTCAAGCGCCAGGCCTGCCAAGGGGGCCGCCCGCCGCTCCCCGTTCTTGGTCTCCTGCAGGATTATTCGCTGGCGGTGGAGATCGACATCGTCCCAAGTCAAGTTCATGATCTCGCCAGCCCGCATCCCGGTGGAGAGGGCTAAAACTACGATGGGGAAGAGGTAGGTGTTGACGCTGCCCTTACAAGCCTCCAGAAGCGCAACCCGTTCGTTGTCGTCAAGGAACCGGACGCGGCCTTTCGCCTCTTTCGGCTTTTTTACCTTGGCCATTGGGCTCGTCTCAAGCCACCCCCATTCTTTGAACGCCTCGGTGAAGACGACCGAGATGGCAGCCATATACCGAACGACGGTGGCGGGGCTCCTGCGCTTTGTAGTGGTGATCTCGTTGACGATGATGCCCTTCTTCTTCTCCCGCCTGGTCGAAGTGATGGGCTCGTTGAGGAGTTTATCCCGCTTTTCCCCGATCAGGGCCGGGGTCACATCGGCCAGGAGCTTGGCCCCGATCTGATTCTTCCACCACACGAGCTGTGCCCTGACGGCCTTCTCGTTCTTCGGCTTCTGGGGTAGGATGTCTTTGATGTAACGGTCGATAGCCTCGCCCATGGTGTGCTTTTTGGCTTCCGCCGTTCTGAAGTGCCGGCCATCCCGGATTGCCGACTCCGTGTCCTGGGCCCAACGTTTCGCATCGGTGAGGCGGGTGAAGGTCTCGGTGACGTGCTCATGTCCGAGCATCCGGATCTTTACGCGGTAAGACACCTCGCCCTTTTTGCTGACACGCTTCTCTATAGTCGCCATGGTTCCCCCCTTTTGCCCTTACCTCAACTCACGCTAATAACGTACAACGCAGCACAAAACATGTCAACACCTGATTGATAATCCGGTTGATCTAAACTGCAACATGCTGTTGTTGTGAGTGTTGTACAACAGCGCCAAAGTCTGTGGGACATTTGTGGGACACCTGGGGGCGAAACGAAGGGGACGGAAAGGAAAATCCGCCCCCTGGCAATTGTCTATTTTTGATGCCGTTGTCCCGTGGGTGCCCCGCGAAACGAAAAAGGGTTAGCCTAAAATAGGCTAACCCTTTGATTTAATTGGCTCCCGAGGTAGGACTCGAACCTACGACACACGGATTAACAGTCCGCTGATCTACCGACTGATCTACTCGGGAATATGACTCTCGCGCCTAACTCACAGGGGTGCTGCGCCGCGAAGAGATTGACTGTATACCACGGTGGTTTTTCGGTGTCAACAGGAAATCAGCGGAGGTTTCTTCCACAAGGGATTTTTCCGGCACCGGGGTGCAGAAAAAAATCACGCCGCGTTGTTGCGCCCCTGACGATAGATGATAGCCTTCTCATTTGCGTGCACTGCCAGCGCTTCAAATTAAGGAGGTATCCCGTGAAAAAATGCCTGCAGCTCGTTCTGGTTTCTGCCACGTTGCTGGTCATGACCGCCGGTGCCCATGCCGGGGTGACGGCGGACAGCTACTCGGTGTCTCCTTTCATCGGCGGCTATAGTTTCCTCGGGCACGAGCATCTCGCCACCCGCCCGGTCTACGGCGTGCGGGCCGGCTACAACTTCACGCCGCACTTCGGTATCGAGGCGGTCGCCGACTATGCCAGGACGGAGCGCCTCCGCCCGGAAGGCGGGGATGTCGATTCCTTCAACTACCACCTCGACATGCTCTACCACTTCATGCCGCAGGGACCCCTGGTGCCCTACCTGGCTGCGGGCTACGGTTGGAACTCGCGGGAGTATCCCGGCGACGTCGACACGACGCGCCCGGTCTTCAATTACGGTTTCGGCCTGAAGTATTTCCTCAGCGAGGCGCTGGCGGTGCGCGGCGATTTCCGCCACCTGTTGCCCAGGCATGACGAGCAGACCTTCCACGACCTGGAGTATTCGGTCGGCGTCGATTTCCTGTTCGGCCACAAGCAGGCGAAGACGGGCGCGACAGCAGCACAGTCGCCCGAGGAGGCCCCTCTGGAAGAAGGCCCTGCCACCGAGCCGGGCCGCGGGCGTTACAAGTACTGCGTCACCCTGCATGGCGAGTTCGACATCGACCGCACCGTGATCCGGCAGGAAGAGAAGGACGAGATCGCCGTGGTCGGCGAGTTCATGAAGAAATATCCTTCCACCACCGCGGTTCTGGAGGGATACACAGACAACGTGGGCGATGCGGACTACAACCTGAAACTCTCGCGACGCCGCGCCGAAGCCGTCGCCAGGTACCTGGAGAAAAACTACGGGATAGAGCCTTCCCGACTGGCCACGCGCGGCTTCGGCAAGAGCCATCCGGTGGCCGACAACGCGACCGACGCAGGAAAACAGAAGAACCGGCGTGTGGAGGCGATCATCGACTGCGCCTTCGACGTCAGCAAGGTCAGGCAGCCGGAGCGGCTCTGCATGGGGCTCGTGATCGACTTCGATACCGCAAGCTCCGAGATCAAGCCCGCCTACCGGGACGAAATCGCCAAGGTGGCCGAGTACCTGAAGAGCTATCCGACCACCACCGGGGTGATCGAAGGGCACACGGACAACGTCGGCGGCTACGATTTCAACATGCGGCTGTCGCAGGAGCGCGCGGAGCGCGTGGTGGATTACCTGGTAGAGAACTTCGGCATCGACCGTGCGCGGCTTTCCGCCAAAGGGTACGGCTACACCCGGCGCATCGCCTACAACAGCACGGCGGAGGGGCGCGCCATGAACCGCAGGATCAACGCGGTGATTGATTGTGTGGTGGAAAAGAAGTGAGACAGGGTGGGCGCGGAGTGCCCATCCTACGTCGGACCAAGAAAAAACGAAGGGGAAGCGATCGAGCTTCCCCTTCGTCGTTTTGTTTCACGCGTAACGCACCGAGATGCGCGGGGCGGGCAGCCGGCGCGCCACGATGGCGCCGTGGCTTGAGCGGAGCGCGCTCAAGTCTCCCTCCAAAAACCTAAGGCTCGAGCGGTCCGGCAAAAGCTCCAGGTACCTGTCGACCATGGTGCCCATCAGGGCGTTGTAGTTTTTGGTGGAGGAACCGTGCGCGTAGTTGCGGCCGGGGAAGCGTCTTATGTCGCCGTCGAACTCAGGCGAGATGTGGTAGAGCTCGTGGAAGATGGTGATCATCTTCTCTCGGAAGGGGAGGTCCAGGAACCGGGGGATGATGAAGTAGATGACGTAGAGCATCTCCTCCCCCAGGTGGGTGATGGTCGGCATGGTGCAGAGGATGCTGCGCCGGCCGCGCCGGCGGGTGACCGACTTCTCGCCGCCGGCAAAGCGCAGCGGGTGGATCTTCGCCAGGCTTCCCCCTCTCGCGGCCCTGCCGCTGGAGACGCAGACCAATAACCGCTCCGGCTCCACGTGCACGAACTCCGGCACGCGCGTCACGATGTCGCGGATCAGTTCTTCCAGTTCTTTGGTTAAGTTCAGCGTCTTCACATCGCGGCGAGTTTCAGCTTATGGCAGAACAGGCAGCGCATCGGGCCGTCCTTCGGCTTGACCGGGTGCTTGGCAGGGAAGGGAACGCCGCCCGGCTCGAAGTGGCAGGTGGGGCACTTCTTGTCCACCTCCATCTTGCTGCCGGTCTTTTTGAACAGCTCGTAGAACTCCTTGTGCTTATCGTCCAGCGGGACCCGCTTGGTCTTTTCCTCGCCGGAAATGGCGTAGAAGATGGCCAAAACGGCCACGATGACGGCAACGAACATCCAGTCCTTCTTGCTGATGCGCATGGTACCACTCCAGAAAATTAGATGCCGCCGAGGGTAATCGGGCGGCGGGGAAAATTCAAGGAAATTCTAGCGAAGCGAGGCGCAGCCGATGGCGCCGTTGTGCTGCGGGTGTTTGGGGATCACCACCCGCATCCCGCAGGAGGCCGACAAAAGCCGGACCATGGCGCCGTTCAGCGCCACCCCGCCGGTGATCACCAGCGTCTCGGCGGGATAGCGCTTGAGCATCGGCATCACCCGTTTTACCAGCGTCAGGTTGACGCCGGCGCAGAGCCGGGCAAGCGGATAGCCGCGCAGGATCTGTCCGATCAATTCGCTTTCCCCGAAGATGCCGCAGGTGGTATCGAGCTGCACCGGATCGTCGGCGTAGGAGGAGAGTTCCTCCAGGGTCACTTCCAGTACGGTGGCCATGTTTTCCAGGTAGCGGCCGCTGGAGGCGGCGCACTTGTCGTTCATCACGAAGTCGGTGAGCCTGCCGCCCGCCACCTGGGCCACCTTGGTGTCTTGCCCACCCATGTCGAGCAGGGTGAAGTCGGTAAGCCCGGTCTGCGCGAGAGCCCCCGCGACGTGCGCCTTGATCTCCGAGATCACCCTGGCGCCGTGCAGGTTGATGCTGTTGCGGCCGTAGCCGGTCACGGTGATGCGGGCGGCGGCCAGTTCCTCGGCGCTGAAGATGCCGCTTCCCTTGAGGTCGAGGGAAAGCTCCTCGTCGACGATGCTGCCGTATTTTTTGTAGAAGGCGATGGTGTCGAGGTCGTGCAGTCGGACGAGCTCGCCGCCGCGCATGAGCGCGAACTTAGCCTTCCTGCTGCCGAGGTCGATGCCTATGGATACGTCGGTGGACACTGCGGTTTGCTCCTTATTCTTCCATGAGTTCCAGGAAACCTTCCACCCGGATCTTGGTGCGGGCGTCGATCTCCGTCGGCTTGTCCCCTTCCAGGGTCAAGAACGGCAGGTGGATGCTCTTTCTCAGCACCATGTCTTCGATCTGCCGGAAACAGAAGGACTGCACGTAGTGGATCACGGCGTCCACCCGGCGGACCTTGAGCTCGCGGGAGATGTCGCCGATGCGGTGGAAGATGTCGTAGGGGTAGGTGTAGGCGCGGTACTGCTCGACCAGGTCCTTGATGCGGTAGGGCATGGAGAACTGGCGCTGGGTCTCGTTGAACACCACCCGCGCCCCCATCTTCTCCAGAAAGGGATAGAGTCCGGAAACGATCGGAGGAACGCCCAGGAAGGCGAGCCGGATCTTCTCCTGCCGTTTGGGGCGCTCACTCGCCTGCGCCAGGAAAAGGTCGACCTCCGCCTCGAAAGCGTCCGGATCGCCGTTCATGTCGGAGGTGCAGACTTGGAAATAGTGGTTCTCTTCGCCGGTCACAAGGTCTTCCTGCCAGGTCAGCCGGTCGATCTCGTGCACCTTGGCGCGGATGCGGTCCAGGCGGCTCTTCGCAGCGTTGACCTGCTGCCAGTCGACGCGGAAATGCGACATCAGCCGCTCGATCTCGCCCCTGAGGCTCAGGCTGTCGCGATCGGCAGGGTAGGCGAACGAATGGACGTGCACCCCCTTGAGGGAAAGCACCTCCATGAGCGCCTTGGTGTAGCTGCAGTCCCCCTCGGTGACGGCGATCATCTCGGTGATGCCGCTGGAGACGACGGCGCCGTAGATCCCCTTGATCCAGGCGCAGACGTTCCTCGGGAAGCCCTCCAACTCGGCGTCCTCGATCAGGCCGGGACTGTTCTGGTTGGTGATGAAGATGTTGTTGAGGTCAACCGGTATGGCACCAGCCGCGACGACCACTTCCAGCGGGATGGTGCTGGTGAAACCGACTTTGCGCAAGGGAATACGTCTCCTTTTTGTAGGAGCGCCTTTAGGCGCGATCGCGGGCAAAGCCCGCTCCTACGTGCGAATCACTCCGATTTGATGAAAAAGAGATAGATGAGGATGCCGCCGATGGCCAGGCCGCCGAAGGCGAAGGGGAGGGTGGAGGTGACCGACAGGTTGTCGCCTTCGACCGGCATCGTGTAGCGGATCAGAATCAACAGTGCCGTAGCCGTGAACAGCATGCTCAGCACGAATTTGGAGCGTACCACGATTGCGTAGAAGGCGACAACCAGGAAAATTGCCATGAACCAGGGATTGGTGATGGCGGTTTTGACGCTTAGGTGTCTGAGGCAGTTGACGACGTGTTCTGTCTCGAAGGGCGACAGTATCTGCTGCGTCTTGCGGATGATGGGTTCCGTCTTGTCGATGATGGCGTCCAGGCTCATGATTTCTCCTGTAACTGGTTAAATTGTAATGACTTTTACGGGAAAAGACAAGGACTCGTAACGGCCGCTGAAAACCCGGACTATTTTCTCGATAAATTGTTATTTACAAAGCCCCCTTATTCTCCTAAATTTGACCGTCTGTAGTCATAAAGGAGGGAATGTTATGGAAGATCTGAAGGAAACAGCACTGCGAGCACAGCACGAAGGGCTGAAAGCATTGATGGCGCCGTTTGGCGGCTGGCTGATGCCGATCCAGTACGGAGGGATCATCGCCGAACACAAATGGTGTCGGGAAAAAGCAGCCCTTTTCGATATCTGTCACATGGGGGAATTCCTCTTCAAAGGGGACATCGAGGCCGACGGCCTGGAGAACGTCTTCACCTTCTCGGTGAAGAGCATCCCCGTCGGGCGCTCGCGCTACGGTTTTCTGCTTAACGAGCGAGGCGGCGTCATCGACGACCTGATCGTCTTCCGTCTTGCCGAAAACGAGGTGATGATCGTGGTGAACGCCGCTACCATCGCCAACGATTTCGCCGTGATCGCCTCCCGGCTCAAGCCCGGCGCCAACCTCACCGACGTCTCGGCTCAAACGTCGAAACTCGACCTGCAGGGGCCGCTCTCCCGCGACGTCATGGTGGCGAATTTCGGCCCCGAGATCGCCCAGATCCCCTTCTTCAAGTTCATCGGGACCAAGATCCTCGGCGTCGACGCCATCGTCAGCCGGACCGGCTACACCGGCGAACTCGGCTACGAGATTTTTCTTCCCACCGAAAAGGTGGTCGAGCTGTGGGACCTGCTGCTCAAGGACGAGCGGGTGGGTGCGGCGGGGCTGGGCGCCCGCGACCTCTTGCGGCTGGAAGTAGGCTACTCGCTCTACGGCAGCGACCTGGACGAGGAGACAACGCCGCTTGCCGCAGGGCTTGCCGCGTTCGTCAACCTGGACAAGGAATTCGTGGGCAAAGGTGCACTGCTCAAGGAACGGCAGGAGGGGGCAGCCCGGGTGAAGATCGCCTTCCGCGTCAACTCCCGCCGGGCGCCGCGCCACCACTACGAGATCTCCCTTAATGGCGAAACGGTCGGTTCCGTCACCTCGGGGGCTTTCTCCCCCATGCTGAGCTGCGGCATCGGGCTTGGCTTCGTGAAACCTGAGGCGAGCGTTCTCGGCACCAAGATCACCATCAAACACGAGAAGGTGGAGATGGAAGCCGAGGTGGTGGAGCTTCCCTTCTACGGCGGCGGTTCGCTCCGCTCCTGAAACCCATCAACTGCAAACGGATTGTAGGAGCGCCTTCAGGCGCGATCGCGGGCGCAGCCCGCTCCTACGCGTATCTACAATAAAAAAATCCCAGGAGGTTACGAACATGGCACTTTATTTCACGAAAGAACACGAGTGGGTGAAGCTTGAGGGGAGCCAGGCGACCGTCGGCATCAGCGATCACGCGGCCCACGAGCTCGGCGATATCACCTTTGTGGAACTGCCGCAGATCGGCAAAACGGTGAAGCAGTTCGACACCCTGGCCGGCATCGAGTCGGTCAAGGCGGCAAGCGACATCTACTCGCCGGTTTCGGGCAAGGTGGCCGAGGTCAACGCCACCCTGGAGGACACCCCGGAGGTGGTCAACGAGAGCGCCGAGGACGCAGGCTGGATCTGCAAGCTGGACGGCGTGAACTCCGCGGAACTGGCCAACCTCATGGACGCGGCCGCCTATGCCGAATTTCTGAAAGGGCTGGAATAATGGGATACTGCGCAAATACCCCGGAGGAAATCCGGGAGATGCTGGCGGTGATCGGTGCCGGGAGCGTGGAAGAGCTCTTCGCCCCGATCCCGGCGGAGCTGCGGGCGAAATCCTTCGACCTTCCCGCCGGCATCTCCGAGTTCGAACTGATGCAGGTGATGCGGGGCAAGGCCGCGGCCGGGGGCGCCGACGTCGTCCCCTTCATCGGCGGCGGCATCTACGACCACATCATCCCGGCCGCCGTGGATCATCTTTCCGGCCGCGCCGAGTTCTACACCGCCTACACCCCTTACCAGCCCGAGTGCTCCCAGGGGACCTTGCAGGCGCTGTTCGAGTACCAGACCGCGATCTGCCGGCTGACCGGCATGGAGGCCTCCAACGCCTCCCTGTACGACGGCGGCACGGCGGTGGCCGAGGCGGCGCTGATGGCGATGCGGATCACCGGGCGCTCCAAGGTGGTGCTGGACGCTTCCGTGAACCCTTTGCACCGCGAGGTGCTCTCAGGCTACCTGGCGCGCCTGGCCGAGGTGCCGCAAGTGGCCCCCAAGGGGTGCGATTCCGACCTTACGAGGCTCATGGCCTCCATCGACGGCGACACCGCCGCGGTCATCGTGCAGAACCCGAATTTCTTCGGCTCGGTGGCCGACCTTGCCGCGCTGGCGGCCAAGGCGCACGAGCTGGGCGCGCTCTTGATCGTCTCCTTATACCCGATCGCCGCCGGCCTGGTGAAGAGCCCGGGCGAGATGGGGGCGGACATCGTCATCGGCGACGGCCAGAGCCTCGGCAACCCCGTCTCCTTCGGCGGTCCCTACTTCGGCTTCATCACCACCCGCAAGCGCTTCATCCGCAACCTGCCGGGGCGCATCGTCGGCGAGACGGTGGACAAAAACGGCAAGCGCGGTTACGTGCTCACGCTGCAGGCGCGCGAACAGCACATCAAGCGGCAGAAGGCGACCTCCAACATCTGCTCGAACCAGGGGCTCTGCGCCCTGCGCGGCTTGATCTTCCTCTCCGCGCTCGGCAAGGACGGTTTCGCAGAGCTTGCCTCACTGAACCACGACAAGGCGGAATACGCCAAGTCGCTTTTGGCGAAGATCAAAGGGGTGAGCGTCGTGAACGCAGGCGCCACCTTCAACGAGTTCACCGTGTCGCTTCCCGGAAACGCGGCCCAGGTGGTCGAGAAACTCCTCGCTTCGGGTGTCGCGGCGGGCGTGCCGGCCGGCGGCTACTATCCCGGCATGGAGAACGCGCTGGTGGTGACCGTCACCGAAAAACGCACCAAAGCCGAGATCGACCGTCTTGCGACCCTTCTGGAGGATGCCTTATGCAACTGATCTACGAAAAATCCGTCCCCGGCCGCAAGGGCGTAAGAACACCGATCCCCGACGTTCCCAAGGCGGCACCGCTGGCCGCGGACTTAAGGCGTGAAGCGCCGGTCGCCCTGCCGGAGGTGAGCGAGCTCGACGTGGTGCGCCACTTCACCGGGCTTTCCCGCCGCAACTTCTCGGTGGATACCAACTTCTACCCGCTTGGCTCCTGCACCATGAAGTACAACGCCAAGATCATGGAAAACGCCGGCTCGCTCTTTGCCGACTGCCATCCGATGCTGTCGCTTCTGCCCGGCGGCGAGAACCTGGTGCAGGGTCCGCTGTCGCTCATCCACGGCCTGGAGCAGCAGCTGGCCGAGATCACCGGCATGGACGAGGTCACCACCCAGCCCCTGGCCGGCGCCCACGGCGAGATGACCGGCATCATGGTGATCGCCGCCTACCACAAGGCGCGCGGCGAAAAGCGCAAGTACGTGATCGTCCCCGACTCCTCCCACGGCACGAACCCCGCTTCCGCGGCCATGGCCGGCTACGAGATCGTCACCATCCCCACCGCCCCCTACGGCGACATGGATCTCGACGCCTACCGCGCGGCGATGAGCAGCGAGGTGGCGGCGGTGATGATGACCTGCCCGAACACGCTCGGCCTGTTCAATCCGCACGTAGCCGAGATCTGCGCCATTGCGCATGAGGCCGGCGCGCTCACCTACTACGACGGCGCCAACCTGAACGCCATCATGGGCAAGGTGCGGCCCGGCGACGTCGGTTTCGACGTCATCCACGTGAACCTGCACAAGACCTTCGGCACCCCGCACGGCGGCGGCGGCCCGGGTAGCGGCCCGGTCGGCGTGAAGAAGGGGCTGATCCCCTACCTCCCCACCCCGCGGGTGGCGAAGAAGGCGGACGGCAGCTTCGGCGTCGAGGCGCACCCGGAAGGGATCGGCCGTGTCTCCGACTTCTTCGGCAACTTCGCCATCATGGCCCGCGCCTTCGCCTACATCACCATGCTCGGCGGCGAGGGGCTGATCGAAGTGAGCGAGCAGGCGGTCCTGAATGCGAACTACATGGCGGCCAGGCTCAAGGGGGAGTACGAACTTCCCTACGACATGACCTGCATGCACGAGTGCGTCTTCTCGGCCAGCCGCCAGCTGAAATACGGCGTGCACGCCATCGACGTCGCCAAGTACCTGATCGATCGCGGCTACCACCCGCCCACCGTCTATTTCCCGCTCAACGTCAAGGAGGCGATCATGATCGAGCCTACCGAGACCGAAAGCAAGCAGACGATGGATGCCTTCATCGAGGTGATGCTGGAGGCGGCGCAGGTCGCCAAGACCAACCCCGAGGCGCTGCACGAAGCGCCGCTCACCACCCCGGTCGGCCGTCTCGACGAGACCCGCGCCGCGAGGATGCTGCAGGTTTGCTGCGAATAGGATGATGCATGACAAACCCGTCTGGCGCCTTCTGGACACAGGGGCGCTGGACGGGCCTTCCAATATGGCGCTCGACGAGGCGCTGCTTTCCAGTTTCGATCCCCGGCGCTCGCTGCCGATTCTCAGGCTCTACGGCTGGCATCCGCCGGCACTCTCCCTGGGCCGCTACCAGGACGCCGACGCGGCGCTCAAGCTCGACCTTTGCGCCGGCGACGGCATCCCCGTAGTCCGCCGCATGACCGGCGGCGGCATCATCTTCCACGCCAGTGAACTTACCTACAGCATCGTTTGCTCGCCGGAGCAGGTAGGGGAAGCGACCGGGGTGAAAGAGGGCTTTCGCAGGCTCTGCGCCTTCCTGCTCGGCACCTACCGCCGCCTGGGCCTTGAGGCAGCCTTTGCCACCGATCTCAATTCACACGGTGTGCGCCTGGGCGAGCGGACCGCCTTCTGCTTTGCGGGCAAGGAAGAGTACGACGTGCTGGTTGCGGGGAGGAAGATCGGCGGCAACGCCCAGCGCCGGCTGCGCGGCGCCATCATGCAGCACGGCTCCATCCCGCTTGAAAGCAGGGTTAAGGACGGCTGCCGCTACCTCAAGGAGCCCGCGCCGGGAGCGGCAGGGGCGGCGAGCCTGGCCGAACTGGGAGTGCGGCCGGAACCGGCCGAGCTGAAGAGGCTTTTGGTCGAGTCGTTCGAGGAAGCGCTTGGGGTAAGACTTGAGGCCGTCTACGCGACCCCCGAAGAGGCGAAAGCCGCGGCCGAGCTTGAGGGTGCGAAGTACCGAAACGACGGGTGGAATTTGAGAGGCTCGACCGAATTATGAACCTGACGCGAAAACCCGAGTGGTTGCAAAAGAAGATCGTTCCTTCCGCCCACGGCGAAGTCGAGGGGCTTTTGAAGGAACTGCACCTGAACACGGTCTGCCAGCAGGCCCGCTGCCCCAACATCTCGGAATGCTTCGGCAAACGCCAGGCGACCTTCCTGATCCTGGGGCGCATCTGCACTCGGCTCTGTTCCTTTTGCTCCGTCACCAAGGAGACGCCGCTGCCGCTCGACGCGGGCGAGCCTGCGAACGTGGCCGAAGCGATCAGGCGTTTGGGGTTGGCCCACGTGGTGATCACGAGCCCAACCCGTGACGACCTCCCCGACGGCGGGGCCGCGGCCTATGCCGAGACGGTGGCCCGTATCCGCGAGGTTTCGCCCAAGACCAGGGTGGAACTCTTGGTGCCAGATTTCCTGGGTAACGTGGACGCGTTGGCGACCGTCATCGGGAGCGCCCCCGACATCCTGGGGCACAATGTGGAGACGGTGCCGAGGCTCTACCACATCAGGTCCGGCGCCGATTACCTGCGTTCGCTGCAGCTTTTGGCCGACGCCCACCGTCTCGATCCCGCGCTCAAAACCAAGTCGGGAGTCATGCTCGGCTTAGGCGAGGAAGAAGAGGAAGTCTTCGCCGTCCTCGCCGATCTTCTTAAGACCGGCTGCTCCTATCTGAGCCTCGGTCAATACCTGGCACCGAGCAAGCAGCACTTCCCCGTGCAGCGCTATGTCGAGCCCGAAGTATTCGACCGTTTCAAGGAGCGTGCACTGGCGATGGGATTTGCCCACGTGGAAAGCGGTCCCTACGTCCGCTCCTCCTACCACGCCGACCAGTACGTAACGCCCTGAGCGCAAAAAAAAACCGGCAGCCGTTAGCAGGGTAAAGTACCCTGTAACAACTGCCGGTTCTCATTACCTTAAGCCGCCGTGTCCGCCGGTTATTCGGCCAAAAGCCTCTTGATCGAATCTTCCAGGGCCTTGGCCGTCTGGTCCGAATAGCCCTGGAACTTCTCCGCCACCACGCCGCGCTTGTTGATCACGTAGATGGTCGGGATCGAGCGCAGCCCGTAGTCGGCCTGCAGGTCGTCGTTGGCCATGGCGATCGGGTAGCTGACGTGCTTCTCGGCCGCGAACTTCTTCACCTCGCGGTCGCTCCCTTCGTCGACGCTGAGCCCCAGCACCTGCAACCCCTGCTTGCCGTACTTCTGATACAGGGAGTTGATGTGCGGGATCGAGTGCTTGCACGGTATGCACCAGGTGGCGAAGAAATCCATCACCAGCACGTACCCCTGGTAGTTCGCCAGGGTGACCGGCTGCCCGGAGGTGGTGACCAGCTTGACTGCAGGCGCGCGGTCGCCCTTCTGCAGGATCGCGTACGCCGGCTGGCTGGACAGGAAGAGGCCGGCGACCGCCAAAGTGACGGTGCCGGCGAGCAATTTCTTAAAGGTTTTCAGCATGTTCATCCTTACAGGGCCTTCTTGATCAAAGCCTCCAGCTGCGATTTGGGAATGGCGCCTACCACCTGATCGACGATCTTGCCGTCTTTGATCAGGATCACGGTCGGGATGCCGCGCACGCCGTATTTCGCCGGGGTGGCCGGGTTGTCATCGACGTTGACTTTGCCTACTTTAACACGCCCGTCGTATTCGGAGGCAACGGCGTCGATGACCGGAGCAATAGCTTTGCAGGGGGCGCACCAGGTGGCCCAGAAGTCGACCAGCACCGGGATCGGAGACTGGAGAACTTCCTGCTCGAAATTATCATCAGTAAAGGTAAGTACGTTTTCGCTGGACATGTAGCCCTCTCCTTTAATAAAAAAAGTGATTATCAATATAAATGAGCGGTCAAAAAAAGCAAGGCCAAATTACCCCGGCCCTGGCGGCCACAGTGGGCGGGCCATCTGGAGAGTCTCCTCTATAAAAGGGGGGGACTTAGGTAGGGTTGTCATCCTGAGCGTAGCGAAGGATCTGCTGTTCCGCCGATGGTTAACCGTAATGGAGAATGGATAAATTGCGCTACTACCCGATAAATCTGGACCTCCACGACCGCCCGGTGGTGATCGTCGGCGGCGGGGCCGTGGCGGCCCGCAAGGCCAAGCGGCTTGTCGAAGCCGGCGCGCGCCTCACCGTCGTGGCACCGCAGGTGGTTGAGTCGCTCTCGAACGCTGCCGCCGCCGGCAAGCTTACCCACCTCAAGCGCAGCTACCGCCCCGGCGACCTGGCCGGCGCTCTGCTGGCGTTCGCCGCCACCGGCGACCCTGAGGTCAACCTGGCGGTCGCCGCGGAAGCCCGCGAGCGCGGCATCCCGGTGGACGTGGTCGACGCGCCCGCGGAGAGTAATTTCCATACCCCGGCGGTCTTGCAGCGGGGGGATCTCACGATCACCGTCTCCACTGCCGGGGCCAGTCCCGCGCTTTCGCGGCGTATCGTGGAACAGCTCGATCCGCTGTTCGGGCCGGAATATGCCGAAACTGTGGCGCTTTTGGGTGAGATTCGTGAAAAGATATTGACTGTAAAGGGCGGTAGCGCATACACTGAGCGGGTTTTTGCCGAGCTTGTTGCGCTTGACCTCCCGTCACTGATCAAAAACGGACAGAGGGATGTGATCGACCAGATACTCCTGAAGCTCTCTGCTGCCGAAGCCCGACCGGGTGCGGATGAAGCCGAACAAAAGGACCCGTCATGAACGACTTGCTTTTCTACAGCACCCTGGTCATCTATGCAGCCGCCACCGTGTTGTACCTGACCTACCTGATCAAGCCCCAGCAGATCCTGGGGAGAATCGGTCATTGGGTCATCTCCGTAGGTTTCCTCGTGCACCTGGGGTTTACCGTCAACCGGTACTTCGTCGCCGGTCACACGCCGATCACCAACCTGCACGAATCCCTCTCCTTCTTCAGCCTGGCGGTGGTGGGCATCTTCATCCTCTGCGAACGACGCTATCACGTGTTCATCTTAGGCTCGTTCGTGACCCCGCTGGCCCTGCTGATCCTGGTCGTATCGGCCACCTTCTCCTCGACCATTCCGCCTTTGAACCCGGCTCTGCAGAGCAGATGGCTCCTGGTGCACACCTCCATGGCCTTTTTGGGTTACGCGGCCTTTGCCGTTTCCTTCGGTGCCAGCATCATGTACCTGATCCAGTCGCACTTCGTCAAAAAGCGCCGGCTGGGGACCATGTTCCAGAAGCTGCCGCCGCTCGACATGCTGGACGAGATCAGCTACCGCTGCCTCACCTTCGGCTTCCCGCTTTTGACCTTCGCCATCATCTCCGGCGCCATCTGGGCGGAAAGCGCCTGGGGGACCTACTGGAGCTGGGATCCCAAGGAAACCTGGTCGCTCGTCACCTGGTTCGTCTACGCCGCACTTCTGCACGGCAGACTGACCACCGGCTGGCGCGGTCGCAAAGCCGCGCTCCTCTCCATCTTCGGCTTTCTCATCATGCTCTTCACTTTCCTCGGCGTAAATCTGCTGCTACCGGGGCTGCATAGCTACAAATGACCGGCAATGAAGCGGCAGCCGCGCGCGGTTGCGAAATTCAGGAAGGGGCAGGACGTTTATGAACATCATTGTAGTCGGGCTGTCGCACAAGACCGCCGGTGTTGAGATACGGGAAAAGGTGGCGTTTGCGCCCACTCAGATGGAAAAGCCGCTTAAGGCCGTGGTGGAGTTGCCGGACATCACCGAGGCCATCATCGTTTCCACCTGCAACAGGGTCGAGATCTACGCCACCACGCGCGACATCGCCGGCGGCATGGCCCGGCTCAAGCGTTTTCTGGCCGACTACCACGGCCTCAACCTGGAGACGCTGGAAAAGCATCTCTACAGCTACCACGGCGAGGACGCGACCCGTCACGTCTTCAGGGTGGCCTCAAGCCTCGACTCCATGGTGGTGGGCGAGCCGCAGATCTTAGGCCAGATCAAGACCTCCTACGGCTACGCCGCCGAGTACAAATCCTCCGGCATCATCCTGAACCGTTTCCTGCACAAGGCCTTTTCCGTCGCGAAAAGGGTGAGGACCGAGACCAAGATCGCCTCCTCGGCGGTGTCGGTGGCCTTCGCCGCCGTGGAACTCGCCAAAAAGATCTTCGGCGAGCTGACCGACAAGACGGTGCTTCTGATCGGCGCGGGCGAGATGTGCGAATTGGCCGCCAAGCACTTCATCAACACCGGCGTGCGCGGCGTCATGGTCACCAACCGCACCTACGAGCGGGCGGAGAAACTGGCCGAGGAGTTCGACGCCAAGCCGATCCGTTTCGAGGACCTCTTCGACCACCTGCACAAGGCGGACATCATCCTTTCCTCGACCGGCGCCCCCCATTTCATCATCCGCGAAAAGGAGATGAACGAGGTGATCCGCCGCCGCAAGATGAAGGCGATGTTCTTCATCGACATCGCGGTGCCGCGCGACATCGACCCGAAGGTGAACGACGTGGAGAACGTCTACCTCTACACGGTGGACGACCTGAACGGGGTGGTGGCGACCAACCTGGAACAGCGCAAGATCGAGGCGGCCAAGGCCGAGGCGATCGTCGAGCAGGAGATCGGCCAGTTTTTCAAGTGGCTCTCCTCGCTGGAAGTCACCCCGACCATCGTAGCGCTCAGGACCCGTTTCGACGAGATCCGCAAGGCCGAGCTGGCGAAGACCATTTCCGGCTGGAAGGACCTCCCTCCCGGTGCGGAGAAGAAGCTCGACGCGCTGACCAACGCCTTTATGAACAAGCTCCTGCATCAGCCGATGAGCGTCTTGAAGAAGAGCGAACAGGGCAACCGCAACGATCTCTACGTGGACGCGCTGCGCAACCTCTTCGACCTCGACACCGGCGAGCCGCAGGAAAACCTGATCGAACTGGAAGAATAGCTAAGAACAAAGGAGATTTCGATACATGGCGTTAAAAGAGTTGAGGATAGGGACGCGCGCTAGCCAGTTGGCACTGTGGCAGGCAAACTGGGTGAAGTCCGAACTGGAAAAACGCTACCCCGACATGACGGTGACCCTCACCAAGATCAAGACGCTCGGCGACAAGATCCTCGACGTGCCCTTAGCACAGGTCGGCGGCAAGGGGCTCTTCGTCAAGGAGATCGAGGAGGCGATGCTGCGCGGCGAGATCGACATCGCGGTGCACAGCATGAAGGACGTGCCGACCGAATTCCCGGAAGGGCTCGGCCTGTACTGCATCACCGAGCGTGAAGATCCGCGCGACGCGGTGATCTCCCGCGGGGTTAAGTTCGCCGACCTGCCGCAGAACGCCCGCATCGGCACCTCCGCGCTGCGCCGCCAGGCCCAGCTCTTAAAGGTGCGCCCCGACCTGGAGATGGTCATCATCCGCGGCAACGTCGAAACCAGGATGAACAAGCTGGAAACGGAAAACCTCGACGCGGTGATCCTCGCCGCCGCCGGCCTCAACCGCCTCGGTTTCGCCGACCGGATGACCGAGGCGCTGTCGACCGACCTGTCGCTGCCGGCCATCGGCCAGGGCGCACTCGGCATCGAGTGCAACCTCGAAAACGAAGCGGTCAAGGAAACCATCGCCTTCTTCAACCACCCGGACACAGCCCACGCGGTGCGTGCCGAGCGCGCGCTCCTCTGGCGCTGCGAAGGCGGCTGCCAGGTACCGATCGCCGCCTTCGGCGAAGTGAGCGGCGACCAGTTGAAACTGACCGGTTTCATCGCCTCGGTGGACGGCAAGGTGTCGGTGAAGGGAACCCTGAGCGGCCCCGCGGTCGAGCCGGAAAAGCTGGGCGTTGCCCTTGCCGAGCAGCTTCTTTCCCAGGGCGGCCACGCCATCCTGGCGGAAGTCTACCAGCGCGAAGTTTCCCGCGAAAAGGAAGTCCCGGTCTAGGCGCGCTTGGTTTAGGATGACAGGCAGTTCGTAGGGTGGGCACTCCGTGCCCACGCGGTCATTTTGGGTCGGTGGGCAGAGGGCTGCCCACCCTACGAGGCTGCCCAAATGCGAATAAATAAACGCAAAAGGCTAACGGATCTCCCTTAGCCTTTCGCATTTAACACGTCGGGAGTTGCTTTGACCGCTCACACCGGAAAAAAAGGTTTCGTCTATCTGATCGGTGCCGGCCCCGGCGATCCGGGGCTGCTCACCATCAGGGGACGCGATTGCCTGGCAAAAGCCGAGGTCGTCCTCTACGACTACCTGGCCAACGACGAGTTGCTCGACCACGCCCCCAAGGGCGCCGAACTGATCTACGCCGGCAAGATCGGCGGGGAGCACAACCGCGAACAGCACCAGATCAACGAGCTTTTGGTGGAGAAGGCGCTTTCCGGCAAGGTGGTGGCCAGGCTCAAGGGGGGGGATTCCTTCATCTTCGGCCGCGGCGGCGAGGAGTGCGAGGCGCTGGTAGCGGCGGGGATCGGTTTCGAGGTGGTGCCCGGCATCACCGCGGGCGTGGGGGCGACGAGCTACGCGGGCATCCCGCTCACCCATCGCGGCGTGACCACCTCGGTTGCCTTCGTCACCGGCCACGAGAGCCCCGGCAAGCCGTCCTCCGAGATCGACTGGGAAGGGCTTTCGCTGGGAAGCGGCACCGTCGTTTTCTACATGGGAGTCAGGAACCTGCCGCTCATCGCGGGGAACCTGATGGCCCACGGCAGGGCGCCGGAGACACCGGTGGCCCTGATCCGCTGGGGGACGAGGCCGGAGCAGGAAGTCCTGATCGGCACGTTGGCCGACATCGCCGAGAAGGCCAAGGCCAAGGGGTTCAAGGCGCCGGCGATCACCGTGGTCGGCGAGGTGGTGAACCTCCGGGATACCCTGCGCTGGTTCGACAATCGTCCGCTGTTCGGCCGCTCGGTTATGGTCACCCGCGGCGCCGACCAGGCAGGAGAATTCGCCGGGAAGCTGGAGCAGTTAGGGGCACGGGTGTACGGCTGCCCGACCATCTGCATCACCCCTCCCGAAAGCTACGCGGAACTGGACTTAGCCATCGCCGAACTGGGCAGTTTCGACTGGATCGTTTTCACCTCCTACAACGCCGTGCGTTACTTCTTCGCCAGGCTTGCCGATAACGGTCTCGACACCAGGGCGTTAGGCTTCTGCCGCGTCTGCGCCGTCGGCCCCAAGACCGCCGCGGCGCTCGCGCCCTACGGGATCGTGGCCGATCTGGTGCCCGCCGATTACAAGGCGGAAGGGGTGGTGAGGGCGTTCTCCGAACTGGAGATCAAGGGGCAAAGGGTGCTCTTCCCGCGTGGCGACCGTGCCCGCGAGGTGGTGCCGGAAGAGCTTGCGCGCATGGGTGCGACAGTTACCTCGCCCGTTACCTATGCCAACGTGGCCCCGGAAGAGATCCCCGCTGCCGCGCTTAAGGCGCTGGAAGAGCGGCACATCGACTGCGTCACCTTCACCTCTTCCTCAACCGTTTCAAACCTCGCCGCCATTTTAGGGGAGAACCGTTTTCTGCACCTGATGGAGGGCGTGCAGGTCGCCTCCATCGGCCCGGTCACCTCGAAAACCTGTCGGGAACTGGGCCTCAAGGTGCACATGGAGCCGGCGGAATACACGCTCGACGCGCTGGCTGCCGAACTGGTTGCGCATCTGCAGCCGAGAGTATCAACACCGTAACCTTTAAAAGGAGAAAGCAAATGTACTATCCACTGTACAGGGGACGTCGCATCCGTGGCAAAGAGGTGTTCAGGAACATGGTCCGCGAGACCTCCTTGTCCGCCAACGATTTGATATATCCGATGTTTTCCGCCTTCGGTTCCGGCATCAAGAAGGAAATCTCCTCCATGCCGGGCGTCTATCAGCAGTCGATCGAGAATCTGGTCGAAGAAGCGCAGGAGGCCTACGAGCTGGGCGTGCCGGCGGTGATCCTCTTCGGCATTCCCGAGCAGAAAGACGCGATGGGAAGCGATGCCTATTCCGACACCGGCATCATCCAGGAGACCATCCGCGCCCTGAAGAAGACCGTGCCCAAGCTGGCGGTGATCACCGACGTCTGCATGTGCGAGTACACCGACCACGGCCACTGCGGAGTGATCAAAAACGGCGACGTGGACAACGACGAGACGCTGGAGCTTTTGGCCCGGGAAGCGCTGTCCCACGCCAAGGCCGGCGCCGACATGGTTGCCCCCTCCGACATGATGGACGGCCGGGTGGCCGCGATCCGCGAGGCGCTGGACAACAACGGCTGCAACCAGATTCCGGTGATGAGCTATGCGGTGAAGTACGCGTCCGGGTATTACGGTCCGTTCCGCGAGGCCGCCGAGTCCACCCCGCAGTTCGGCGACCGCCGCAGTTACCAGATGGACCCGGCCAACCGGCTGGAGGCGATCCGCGAGGCGCGCATGGACGTCGAGGAGGGCGCCGACATCCTGATGGTCAAGCCGGGGCTTCCCTACCTGGACATCGTGCGTGAAGTGAGGAACGCGTTCGATCTGCCGATGGCGGTGTACAACGTTTCCGGCGAATATGCCATGGTGAAGGCCGCGGCCCAGATGGGCTGGATCGACGAGGACCGCGTAGTGATGGAGACCATGCTCTCCTTCAAGCGCGCCGGTGCCGACCTGATCCTCACCTACCACGCCAAGGAAGTCGCCAAGCTTTTGAAGAAGGGTTATGAAGCCGAAGTAGCCGGCCGTTGCGGCTGCGGCTGCAAATAATTAAAGTCAAAGTCATTCGCACGCGGATTTGACGGATTTGACGGATAAAGGCAGGTTAGGCAAAGGCTGAAAAACCCCAATACTGGGTTTTCAAACCTTACTTAGACCTGCCTTTTTCTTTTCCAGCATTACCTCTAAAAGCTTTCAGCCTAATCTGCCTTGATCCGTCAAATCCGTAAAATCCGTAAAATCCGTGTGCAGAATTATTTTTTTCAGCTTCTGATCATCACCAAGAGCATCTTGAACCGTTTCTCCGCCCGCAAAGAATGCGGCCTGTTTGCGGGCATGATGATGATCTCCCCGGCGCTGACCGTGTGCACCATCCCTTCGATATTGACCTGCGCCTCCCCGTCGAGCACCTGCACAAACGCATCATAGGGGGCAGTATGCTCGCTGAGCCCTTCACCTTCGTCAAAGGCAAAAGCTGTAATAGTACCTACCGGCTTGTCGACCACGGTCCTGCTTACCACCGCCCCATCCTGATAGCCGGCCAGATTCACCAGATTCATTGCTTCGCCGATAGCCACACCTTTTTTCTCTGCCATAGCCGTTCTCCTCGTTGGTCCGCCTTCGCCAAGGCTTCGGCGGACAAGTCCTCTTCGCCTCGTAAACCTACCTTAACGCCGCTAACCTCCTATTGCAATTGATGCAGATCAATCATTTAAGATAAAATGAGACCATGCCCAAGCCCTTTCGCTACCTCGAGCCCACCTTCTTTGCGGGATTGTTCGACGATCCACTGCTTTACGTGCGCGTGCGTCCGAGCGGGCGGGCGCTGCTTTTCGACTGCGGCAAGATGCACCACCTGGCCAAAAGGGTCTACACCTCCATCGACGCCATCTTCATAAGCCACGCCCACATGGACCACTTCATGGGGATGGACAGCGTCATCCGGCCTCCCCGCGCACCATCGACATCTTCGGCCCGCCCGGCCTCGCCGACCGTATGGCGAGCAAATTCGGCTGCTACGACTGGAACCTCGCCGACACCTTCTGGGGCAATTTCCGTGTGGGGGAGGTGAGCGACGATACGGTCACCAGCACCCTCTTTTGCGGCCCGGAGGCCTTCCGCTCCTGTCCCGAAGGGGAACGTCACGGCGAGGTTTACGCCAACGATTATCTGAAGGTAACCGCGGCATGTCTGGAACATAGGATAGACGTGCTCGCCTACCGCGTCGATGAGTGCGCCGCCTTTGCCCTTGACTACGAACGGATGGCGGCTGCGGGCGTTATGAGGGGAGAATGGCTGAAGGAACTCGAAGGACTGTTCCACGATCGAGCGCTGGCGGGCAGGCAGATGCGCGTTCCCGTGCGGGAGGGCGAACAAGTGGAGGAGCGGATCGAGCCGGATGCGGAGGCGTTTTACCGCCGGATCATGAAGCCTGAGACCCCGGCCAGCATCGGCTACTTCACCGACGTAGGCCACTCCGAGGAAAACCTGGCAAAGCTCGAGGGACTGCTAAAAGGAGTGACCCTTTTGGTGTGCGAGTGTGCCTTCCTGGCGCGTGACCAGAGAAAGGCCGGACTTTCCCGGCACCTTTGCACCACCGATTTGAACCTGATACTGGACCGGCTGCGTCCGCGCTACGTGCTGCCGATGCACCTTTCCAAGACCTACCAAGGCGGCAGCCATCCCTTGTACGCAGAGATCGAGCCCCCGCCCGGCGTAACCGTCCTGAAAATCCCCGACCGTCTCACCCCCCGTCCCATCATGGCCAGCGAGGTCCCGAAACCTGTGGAACTGTAAATGATCCGCCCGTGTCATAACCACTTTGACATAGAAGGGCCGATAACCCCCCTTTGACAAAGGGGGGCAGGGGGGATTTGCCTTTCAATCCTTGCCTACCCAGCCCATTTTCTGCTACAACCACCCCTATGAAAAAGTCATCCGCAAACGACGCGCCCGTCGTCTACTCCTCCGAATTCGGCCGCATGTGCCCCGGCTGCGGCAAGCCGGCGAAAAACTGCGTCTGCCGCAAGCAATCCTCGGCGCCGGCAGGCGACGGCGTCGTCCGCATACGGCGCGAATGCAAGGGGCGCGGCGGCAAGACGGTGATGGTCATCACCGGCCTGCCGCTGGACGACGCAGCGCTCACCGTGCTTGCGGGCGAACTGAAGCGCCGCTGCGGTTGCGGCGGTACGTCCAAAGACGGCGTCATCGAAATACAGGGGGATCACGGCGAACTGCTGCTGGAGGAACTTGCCAAGCGAGGCT
>Ga0209415_10005128_pt1 | contig 23672 bp, 16 predicted proteins | sample PeaSoiSIISIP2007_FD_187696 | JGI IMG/M metagenome (GOLD analysis project Ga0209415, IMG submission 187696) | Peat soil microbial communities from Weissenstadt, Germany - SII-SIP-2007 (SPAdes) (version 2) | ecosystem: Environmental > Terrestrial > Soil > Wetlands > Peat | place: Germany... | reverse complement strand
TGCCGAAGATCGATACGATCACCTATCGCAGCGTGCCGGAGAACGGCGCGCGCATCGCCATGCTGCAGACCGGCGAGTCGCAGTTCATCTTTCCGGTGCCGCCGGAGATGATCAAGTCGCTGGAGAACAGTCCGACGATCACGGTGTTCGACGAGCCTTCGATCTTCATCCGCTATATCGCGTTGAACAACCTGCGCAAGCCGTTCGACGATCCGCGCGTGCGGCTGGCGCTGAACTACGCGGTGGACAAGCAGGCGTTCACCAAGGTGGTGTTCAGCGGCCATGCCGACCCAATGGATTCGCCGCTGCCGCCGCTGCTCGGGTTCTATCAGAAGCAGGGCAGCTACCCGTATGACCCGGCGAAGGCCAAGGCGTTGCTGGCCGAGGCGGGCTATCCCAACGGGTTCGAAACGACGTTGACCGGCGCTGCCAACACGCTGGTGCAGCGCGGCATGCAGTTCATCCAGCAACAGCTTGCCGCCGTCGGCGTGACGGTGAAGATCGAATCGCTGGAAGCCGGCGTGCTGACCGCGAAAATGTTCAACGTGCAGAAGCCGGAGGATGCCTCGATCGTGATGCTGTATGGCGGCTGGTCGTCGTCCACCGGCGATGCCGACTGGGGCATGCGGCCGATGCTCTACACCAAGGCGTTCCCGCCGGTGCTGTCCAATCTGGCCTGGTACAGCAATCCCATCACGGATGCGGCGATCGAGGGAGGGCTGAGCACCACGGATCCCACCAAGCGCGCCGCCGCCTATGCCAAGGCGCAGGCCCAGGTGTGGAAGGACGTCCCCTGGATCTTTCTCGCCGTGGACCACAACCTTGCCGCCTACTCGAAGAACCTGACGGGCGCCTCCATGCGTCCGGATCAGCAGTTCCATCTGACCGAGGACGCCGCGCTGAAGTGACTGCGCTACCCAGATCGTCGTGGCCGTCCCCGGGCTTGACCCGGGGATCAGCCCGGCCATCCGGGCGGCACCGTTGGTGCGCAGATGGCCGGGTTGATCCCCGGGTCAAGCTCGGGGACGGCCATGACGGTCATGCTCGGACCGTAGCGTGTTCGACTACCTGATCCGCCGGCTGGCGGGGACCATTCCGGTTCTGCTGGCCGTCAGCGTGCTGGTCTTTCTGTTCGTGCATCTGCTGCCGGGCGACCCCGCGCGACTGGTCGCCGGCCCGGATGCATCGTTGCAGGACATCGCGGCGGTGCGTGCGGAGATGGGCCTGGATCGGTCGCTGCCGGTGCAGTATCTGCACTATCTCGGCGAGACCGCGCGGCTGCATCTGGGCCGATCGATCAAGACCCACCAGACGGTTGCCGAACTGATCGGCGAGCGTTTCATGCCGACGCTGCTGCTGACCGTGTTCGCCATGCTGTGGTCGGTGACGGTCGGTGTGGCGATCGGCGTGCTGTCGGGCGTCAAACGCGGCCGCTGGACCGATCAGTCGGCGATGGTGCTGGCGATCTCCGGCGTATCGTTCCCCGGCTTCTGGCTGGGGCTGCTGTTGATCGATCTGTTCTCGGTTCGATTGCGCTGGCTGCCCACCGGCGGCTACGGCACCTGGCAGCATTTCGTGCTGCCGGCCTTCACGCTGGGGGTCGCCGTCGCCGCGGTGATGGCGCGTTTCACCCGCTCGGCCTTCGTCGAGATCACCGCTGAGGACTACGTGCGCACGGCGCGCGCCAAGGGCGTGCCGGAGCGCAGCGTGGTGTGGAAGCACACGCTGCGCAACGCGCTGATCCCGGTCATTACGCTGACCGGGCTGCAGTTCGGATTTCTGCTCGGCGGCGCGATCGTGGTGGAGACGGTGTTCGCCTGGCCGGGGCTTGGCCGGCTGCTGGTCGACAGCGTCGCCTATCGCGACTACCCGGTGATCCAGGCGGAGATCATGCTGTTCTCGTTCGAGTTCGTGCTGATCAACCTGGTCGTCGATCTGCTGTATGGCCTGGTCAATCCGGAGATCCGCCTGCGATGAGCGACATGGTGCTCGGCGCACCGTCGTTGCGGTCGCCGTCGGCTGAATTCTGGCGCCGGTTCCGCCGCAAACCGGTGGCTGTCGCGTCCGGGGGCGTGCTGCTGGTGCTGATCCTGGCCGCGGTCGCCGCGCCGTGGCTGGCGCCCTATGGCCCCGCCACGCCGGACTACGACAACGTATTGGCGGGGCCGTCGTGGCTGCATCTGTGTGGCACCGACACGTTCGGCCGCGACATCTTCAGCCGCGTCCTGTGGGGCGGACGCATCTCGCTGACGGTCGGGTTCGTTTCGGTGGCACTTGGCGGACTGGTGGGGGTGGCGCTCGGTCTGGCGGCGGGTTTCTTCGGCGGCGCGCTCGGCAGTCTGATCATGCGGGTGATGGACGTGCTGCTGGCGTTTCCCGGCATTCTGCTGGCGATCGGCGTCGTGGCGCTGCTGGGGCCCGGCATCACCAACGTGATCTATGCCATCGCCGTGTTCAGCGTGCCGGTGTTCGCGCGCCTGGTGCGCGGCAGCACGCTGGCGTTGAAGCAGACGCTGTATGTGCAGGCGGCGCGCAGCATCGGCGTGCGGGCGCCGCTGCTGATGCTGCGCCACATCCTGCCCGGCACGCTGCCCAGCGTGATCGTGTATTCCTCGCTGCGTGTCGGCACGTCGATCCTCACCGCGGCGGCACTCAGCTTCATCGGCCTCGGCGCGCCGCCGCCGAGCCCGGAATGGGGTGCGATGCTGGCGGAGGGGCGCAGCTATCTCGGCGTGGCCGATCAGATCATGCTGTTTCCCGGCCTCGCCATCTTTGTCACCGTGCTGGCGTTCAACCTGCTGGGCGACGGGCTGCGCGACGCGTTGGATCAGCGCTTGCGGTAGCGCCACGTTGCCGCGGGGCGGCGCGCATGCTTAAGCGATCAGCCGACGCCGGATGCGCGAGGACAGGAAATCGATGATCCCCACGGTCAGCAGGATCAGCAGGATGATGAAGGCGACCTCGTTCCAGTAGCGCACCTTGATCCGCTCGGCGATCTGCAGGCCGATGCCGCCGGCCCCCACCACGCCCAGCACGGCGGCGCTGCGGGTGTTGCTCTCGAACGCATACAGCACCTGCGCGAGCATGACCGGCAGCACCTGCGGCAGCAGGCCGAAGCGGATCGCCAGCAACTTCGTTCCGCCGGCGGCCAGCACCGCTTCCGGCTGGCGCGGGTCGGCGTTCTCGATCGCCTCGGCGTACAGCTTGGCCAGCACGGCGATTTCCGCCGCCGCGATCGCCAGCACGCCGGCCAGCGGGCCGAGGCCGACGGCACGCACGAAGGCCAGCGCCCAGATCAACTGGTCCATGCCGCGCAGCCCGTCATAGAACCGGCGCAGCGACAGATGGGCCAGCAGGTTGGCAACGATGTTGCGCGCGCCAAGCAGGCCGAGCGGCACCGCCAGCACCGCCGCGACGAAGGTGCCGAGGAACGCCATCGCCACGCTCTCGCCAAGCCCTTGCAGGATGTCCTGCCATTGCGCGCCGGGGCTGGGCGGGACCATCAGCCGCAGGATCACCCAGACACCGGAGATGCCGCGCGACAGCCGCGCCGGGGTGATGTCGAACCAGACCAGCAGCCCGACGAACCAGGCGAGCGCCAGGGCGGCCAGTGCCCAACGTTGCAGGCGGCGCCAGGGCGGCGCGCCGAACGCCCCCGGTACCGCGGCCTTCGCCGCCGCGATGTCGGCCGCGGTGACCTGGCCGGCCGTCTTCATCGCCCGACCGCCTTCATCGCGCACCGCCTTCATCGCCGGCCGCCTTCATCGCACGTCCAGCTTCATCGCACGGCCCCATCCATTGCGCGGCTGCGCAGCCGTTCCGACAAAAGATCGATCAGGCTGACGGTCAGGATGATCAACACGACGATCGCGCTGATCTCCTGATAATAGTTGAAGCTGATGACCGTATACAGCTCCTGGCCGATGCCGCCGGCGCCGACGAAGCCGATCACCGTGGCGCCGCGCACATTGATCTCGAACCGCAACAGCAGGTAGCTGAGGAAGTTCGGTGCCACCTGCGGCAGGATGGCGTAGCGCACGGCCTGCGCCCAGGTGCCGCCGGCGGCGCGCACGCCGTCCCACGGTCCCATGTCGGCGTTCTCCACCACCTCGGCGAACAGTTTTCCGAGCGCGCCGACGGTGTGCAGCGCGATGGCCAGGATGCCGGCGAGCGGGCCGACGCCGAACGCCCACACCAGGATCAGCGCGTAGACCAGGTCCGGCACGCTGCGGAACAGTTCCAGCACGCGGCGGAACACGAAATACGTGGCGTGGTTCGGCGCCAGGTTGGCGCTGGCGGGAAAGCACAGCAGCAGTGCCAGCGCGGCGCCGAGCAACGTGGCGAGCGCCGCCATCTGGCTGGTTTGCAGCAGCAGCCACAGCCACAGGTCGATCCGATAGAACCAGTAGGCGAACGACCCCTCGGTCCGCGGCCCGTCGAGCAGATGATGCCATTGCAGGTGGGGCAGCAGCCTGGCGAAATACTGGCCGGCGCGCGGCAGGCCGGCGAGCAGCGCGGCGGGCGAGACCTCCGACATCCAGGCGCTGACCGCCAACGCCGCCAACAGCACGGCGCCCCAGGCCAGCGTCGTCCGCCAACGCCCAAGCCGGCGCCGGCGGTATTGCAGCTCGAACGTGCCCACGGGCATCAGCGGCGCCGGGGCATCAGAAACGTTTGCGCCGCTCGGCGGCCTCCTGCTTCAGCATGTCGATGAACACCTGGTAGTCGGCGTGGCGCACCCGAACCCAGGCCTGGCCGGTGCCCATGTCCACCGCGTGGTAGATATCCGGATGTGCCTTGGGCAGCGCCTCGTGGAATGCCAGCATGTCGGCGCGGAACGCGTCGGGCGTCGACTTGCGCACGGTCAGCGGGCCGTTCTCGATCGGGCGCGACTTCCAGATGATGCGCAGGTCCCGCATGTCGAGCATCTTCTTGTCGACCATGCTGCGCAGCGCGCCGCGGGTGTAGCCCTCGCGCGCATCGCCGATGCCCGAGGTCCAGGTCACGCCGGCATCGTATTGATGGTTGAGCACGGCGATCACCGCCTGTTCGTGCCCGCCGGCGAACCCGGTGCGGCTGAAGAATTTGTCGGGATCGAGGTTCTGCGTGCGAAATTCCGCGCGCGGAATGAGATAGCCGGAGGCGCTGTTGGGATCGGCCCAGGCCAGCGAATGGCCTTGCATCTCCGCCAGGCTGGTGATGCCGGAATCGGCGCGGGTGTACATCACCGAAACATACGACGTGGTGCCGTCGGCTTCCTGTGTGGTCAGCAGCGGCTCGACGTCGCCGTCGCTCTCCAGCCAGGCGGCGGCATAGGCGGCCGGGCTCATATAGGCGACCTCGAGCTGCCCCGCGGCGAACGCCTGGATCACCCCGGCATAGTCGGCGGCTGCCAACATCCTTGACGGGACCTGGAAGGTTTCCTCCAGCAGCGCGCGATAGCCGCCGTAGCGCGCCAGGCGGTCGGCATCGTTCTCGCCGCCCAGCAGACCGATGCGGATCGCCGGCACCTGCGCCGCCCAGGCGCGCCTGCCGGGCGCCGGCATCTGTGGCGCCGGCGTCGGTTGCGGCGGCATCAATTGCCCGGTCTTCGGTTGCCCAGTCGTCGGTTGCCCATGCGCGGCAATCGGCAGGGCAGCCAGGCCGAGCCCAAGGCTGCGACGCGTCAACATGGTCGATCCTCTCGCGATGGCGGCGGGGCGGATGGTGGGTCCGGCCGCACGGGAATGGCAAGCGCCGTCGTCGCATCCCGTGCGCCGTCGCTGTCGTAGATGTCGCCGGCGCGCGCCTCGGTCAGCTCCCCCGGCGTGCCGTCGAACACCAGGCGCCCGGCGCGCATCGCGACGATCCGCTCGCAATAGGCGCGCGCCATGTCAAGATCGTGCAGGTTGACCAGCACGGTCAGCCCGTCGTCGCGATTGATCGCGCGCAATGTCTGCATCACCACCTGGGCATTGTGCGGATCGAGGCTGGCGATCGGTTCGTCGGCCAGCACCAGCCGCGGCTCCTGCAGCAGCGCGCGGCAGATGGCCACGCGCTGCTGCTGCCCGCCGGACAGGCTGCCGGCGGATTGCAGCGCCACGTCCACCAGATCGAAACGTTGCAGCACCTCGATCGCCAGGGCGCGCTCGGGGGCGGTGAACAGGCCGGCCAGGCTGGCGATCCGGCTGCGGTGGTTCAGCCGGCCGATCAGCACGTTGGTCAACACGTCCAGCCGCGGCACCAGGTTGAACTGCTGGAAGATCATCGCGCAGGCGCAACGCCAGTCGCGCAACGCCTGGCCGCGCAGCGTCGACACCTCGGTGCCGTCCCACGCGATGCTGCCCGCGCTCGGCGGCAGCAGACGATTGATCATGCGCAGCAGCGTGGATTTGCCGGCGCCGGAGCGGCCGATGATGCCGAGCATCTGACCGGTCGGCACCGCGAGCGAGACATCGTCAACGGCGAGCGTGGCGCCGAAGCGTTTGGTCAGGTTCCGCAGCAGCAGCATCGATCCTCCTGGCCGCGATGCTACAGCGGTCGCGGCTGGAGTTGCATAGAGCGTCGCATGGCGGTGCCGGCGTGCAACCCATCGTCTTTGGTGCGGAATGTGCGGAGAATTGCCAAGTAGCCTCTCACCGTCATGGCCGGGACAGGCCCGGCCATGACGATAGGGAAACGCCGTCGCGTCACACTGAGAATTGCGGGTCCTGATCCAGTTTCCCGCGCCCCGCTCTTGTTGTCATTAACGGTGGGTTCACCCGGCGCGCGCCACCTTCGGCGTTCATGCAACAGGTGGCCTTGACCCGGACCGGCCGGCCGGTGCAGCAGAACAGCGCGTGGGGCCGACGGCCCGCCCGCCGGTGCCCGCGCCCAACGGAGGAAATCAGCCCGAATGACCGACGCCCGCGCGGCCCTGCCGTCCGTCCGCAGCCAGGTGGCCAGCCGCATCGCCCTGCCGGCGCAGGACGAGGACGTGGCGGCGCTGCGCCGCGCCATCGTCGCCAAGCTGACCTACGCGGTGGGCAAGGACCCCGTGGTCGCCACCGAGCGGGACTGGTTCGTCGCCGCCGCGCTGACCGTGCGCGACCGTATCGTCGATCGCTGGATGACCTCGACGCGGGCCACCTACAGCGACGGGCGCAAACGGGTCAACTACCTGTCTCTGGAATTCCTGATCGGCCGGCTGCTGTACGATTCGCTGAACAACCTGCAGATGCTGGAGCCGATGCGCGCCGCGCTGGCCGAGCTCGGCGTCGACCTTGACCGGCTGCGCGAGATCGAGCCTGACGCGGCGCTGGGCAATGGCGGCCTCGGCCGGCTCGCCGCCTGTTTCATGGACAGCATGGCGACGTTGTCGGTGGCCGCCTATGGCTACGGGATTCGATACAATCATGGTATGTTCCGCCAGGTGATCAAGGACGGCTGGCAGCGCGAGTATCCGGAAAGCTGGCTGTCGTTCGGCAACCCGTGGGAGTTCGAGCGGCCCGAGGTCAGCCACACGATCGGCTTCGGCGGCACCGTGCGGGGCGAGGACCAGCCCGACGGATCCTCCCGGCTTGTCTGGCATCCGGCCGAGATGGTCGAAGCGATCGCCTACGACACGCCGATGGTCGGCTGGCGCGGGCGGCACGTCAACACGCTGCGCCTGTGGTCGGCGCGGGCGCCGGATCCTCTGCGGCTGGACACCTTCAACCAGGGCGACCATGTCGGGGCGCTGGCAGCGCGGGCCCGCGCCAACGCGATCTCGCAGGTGCTCTACCCGAGCGAGGACACGCCGGCCGGTCAGGAGCTGCGGCTGCGCCAGGAGTATTTCTTCTCGGCCGCCTCGTTGCAGGATCTGGTGTTTCGCCATATCCGCCAGCACGGCGACATCCGCACCCTGGCCGAACACAACGCGATCCAGCTCAACGACACGCATCCCGCCATCGCCATCACCGAGTTGATGCGCCTGCTGGTCGATGTGCACGAGGTGCCGTGGGACGTGGCATGGGCGGTCACCACCGCGACGTTCTCCTACACCAACCACACGCTGATGCCGGAGGCGTTGGAGAAATGGCCGGTGCATCTGATGGAGCGGCTGCTGCCGCGCCACATGCAGATCATCTACCTGATCAACGGGCTGCACCTCGATGGGCTGCGCGCCGCGGGACACGGCGACCCCGGCCTGCTGTCGGCGATTTCGCTGATCGACGAACATAATGGGCGGCGGGTGCAGATGGGCACGCTCGCCTTCCTCGGCTCGCACCGCGTCAACGGCGTGTCGGCGCTGCATACCGGCCTGATGAAGACCACCGTGTTCCGCGACATGCACGCGCTGTATCCGGAGCGGATCACCAATGTCACCAACGGCATCACCTTCCGCCGCTGGCTGTTCGAGGCGAATCCCGGGCTGACCGACCTGTTGGTCGAAACGCTCGGGGAAAGGGTGCTCGATGATGCGGCGGCGCTGGAGGGCTTCGCCGCCTCGGCCGACGACCGCGGCGTGCACGCGCGGCTGGCGGTGATCCGCCGCGAGAACAAGGTGGCGCTGTCGAACCGGATCCTGGATCGCTTCCACATTCGGATCGATCCGGACGCCTTGTTCGATGTGCAGGTCAAGCGCATCCACGAATACAAGCGCCAGTTGCTGAACATCCTGGAAACGGTGACGCGCTACGACAGCATCCGCGCCGAGCCGCATCGGGAATGGACGCCGCGGGTCAAGATCTTCGCCGGCAAGGCGGCGGCCAGCTATCACCGCGCCAAGCTGATCATCAAGCTGATCAACGACGTGGCCCACGTGGTGAACAACGATCCGGCGCTGCGCGGCCTGCTCAAGGTCGTCTTCATCCCCAACTACAACGTGAGCTGGGCCCAGCGGATCATTCCGGCCTCCGACCTGTCGGAGCAGATCTCCACCACCGGGATGGAGGCATCGGGCACCGGCAACATGAAGCTGGCGCTGAATGGCGCGCTGACCATCGGCACGCTGGACGGTGCCAACATCGAAATCCGCGACCGCGTCGGGGCGGACAACATCTTCATCTTTGGGCTGACCGCCGCGCAGGCGGAGCAGCGCCGCGCCCAGGGGATCGACGCGCGGGAGACGATCGCCGGCTCGATGTCGCTGCATCGGGCGCTCGATGCGATCGGGTCGGGGCTGTTCTCGCCTAGCGAGCCGGACCGCTTCCACGACCTGGTGGACGTGCTGACCTATCACGACCACTTTCTGGTCACCGCCGACTTCGATGACTATGCTGCGACCCAGCGAAAGGTGGGTGTGCGGTGGCACGACCAGGCGGCGTGGTGGCGCGCCAGCGTGTTCAACACGGCCAAGGTCGGCTGGTTCTCCTCCGACCGGGCGATCCGCGAATACTGCGACGACATCTGGAACGTGAAGCTGCCGTCGGCGGGATGATGCAGGTGGCAGCAACATTCTCCCCCTCCCCTTGAGGGAGGGGGATGGGGGGAGGGGTTGGTGCCAGGGTCGCACCGAAGCAGTGTACCCGCGGAACCCCTCCCCCCAACCCCCTCCCTCAAGGGGAGGGGGAGAAAAGCCAATTGAAGGTACAGCATGGGCGTCGCTTCCTGGCAGGCCACCGAAGACGACATCGCCGCCATCGTCGGCGCCCGCCACGGTGATCCGTTCGCCGTGCTCGGGCCGCACCAGACCGCCGCCGGACAGGTGATCCGCGCGCTGGTGCCCGGTGCCGCGCAGGTGCTGGTTTGCGGCCCCGACGGCGTCACCACCGTCGCAATGTTCCAGCGCCATCCCGACGGTTTCTTCGAGGCGCTGATCCCGTGTGGCGCCGTCTGGCACCGCTACAGTCTGCGTGCCGCCAACGCGGGCGGCACCTGGGAGTTGCTCGATCCGTTCATGTTTCCCCCGGTGCTCGGCGCCATGGACGACTACCTGCTGATCGAGGGCACGCATCAGGCGTTGTATCAGCGCCTGGGCGCGCATCCGATGCGGCTGGACGGCGTCGCCGGCGTGCACTTCGCGGTCTGGGCGCCGAATGCGCGCCGGGTGTCCGTGGTCGGCGACTTCAACGCCTGGGACGGTCGCCGGCATCCGATGCGTAAGCGGATCGACTCCGGATTGTGGGAGATTTTTGCTCCCGCCATCGGCGAGGGCGCGGTCTACAAGTTCGAGATCATCGGCGCCGACGGCACCTTGCAGCCGCTGAAGGCCGATCCGTTCGGTTTTGCCGCCGAACTGCGCCCGTCCACCGCCTCGGTCGTCGCGCGCACCGATACGCTGGCCTGGACCGACGCGGCCTGGCTGCGCGCGCGGCAGGACGGCGACAAGCGGCGCCAGCCGATGGCGATCTACGAGGCGCATCTCGGCTCCTGGCGCCGCGGCGAACACGGTGAATTCCTGTCCTACGACGCGATCGCCGCGGCGATGATCCCCTATGTCGCGGACCTCGGCTTCACCCATATCGAACTGATGCCGGTCAACGAGCATCCGCTGGATGACTCCTGGGGCTATCAGCCGATCGGCCTGTTCGCGCCGACCCGCCGGTTCGGCGATCCCGCCGGCTTCGCGCGCCTGGTGGACCGCGCGCACGCCGCCGGCATCGGCGTGATCCTGGACTGGGTGCCGGCGCATTTCCCGACCGATGTGCACGGCCTGGCGCGGTTCGACGGTGCGCCGTTGTATGAACATGCCGATCCGCGCAAAGGCTTTCACCCGGACTGGAACACCGCGATCTACGATTTCGGCCGGCGCGAGGTGGCGAACATGCTCGCGGCCAGCGCGCTGTATTGGCTGGATCGTTTCCACATCGACGGGCTGCGCGTCGATGCGGTCGCCTCCATGCTGTATCTCGACTATTCCCGCCGCGCCGGCGAGTGGGTGCCGAACGAGGCGGGCGGGCCGGAGAACCGCGACGCCGTCCGCTTCCTGCGCCAGGTCAACACGCTGACCTACGGGCTGCATCCCGGGACCGTCACGATCGCCGAGGAATCCACCGCCTGGCCCGGCGTGTCGCAACCGGTCGACGCCGGCGGACTGGGCTTCGGGTTCAAGTGGAACATGGGGTGGATGCACGACACGCTGGATTATATCGCGCAGGAGCCGGTGCACCGGCGCTGGCACCACGACAAGCTGACGTTCGGGCTGCTCTATGGCTTCTCGGAGAATTTCGTTCTGCCGCTGTCGCATGACGAGGTGGTGCACGGGAAGCGCTCGATCCTTGGCCGCATTCCCGGCGATTCCTGGCAGCGCGCGGCGACCTTGCGGGCCTATTACGCGTTCATGTGGGGCCATCCCGGCAAGAAGCTGCTGTTCATGGGCCAGGAATTCGGCCAGCTCGCGGAGTGGAATTTTTCCGCAGCGCTCGACTGGCACCTGCTGGACGATCCCTTGCACGCGGGGATGCGCGACTGCGTGCGCGATCTCAACCGCGTGTATCGCAGCGTCCCGGCGCTGCACGCGCGCGATTGCGAGGCCGAAGGGTTCCAGTGGATCGTCGTCGATGACGCGGCGCAGTCGGTGTTCGCCTGGCTGCGCCGGGGCGGCGTGGACGATCGCCCGGTGGCGGTGCTGTGCAATTTTACCCCGGTGCCGCGGCAGGCCTATCGCATCGGCCTGCCATTCGCCGGACGCTGGCGGGAGGTGTTGAACACCGACGCGGCGGCGTATGGCGGCTCCGGCCTTGGCAATCTCGGCGCGGTGGAGGCCCTGGCGCAGCCGTCGCACGGCCAGCCGGCGTCGGCGACGGTGCTGCTGCCGCCGCTCGCCACGTTGGTTTTGCACTACGAACCGGGGTGACAAGGACCGGCGCGGCGGCGCATCCTCGGGCGCACATCGCGACCATGGAGCAGACGATGTTTCCAACCCGAGCGACGACCGGCCCGCTGGCGCGCCACGCCATGGCCTATGTGCTCGCCGGCGGACGGGGCAGCCGGCTGATGGAGCTGACCGCGCGGCGCGCCAAGCCCGCGGTCTATTTCGGCGGCAAGCTGCGCATCATCGATTTCACGCTGTCCAACGCGCTGAATTCCGGCATCCGCCGCATGGCGGTGGCGACCCAGTACAAGGCACACAGCCTGATCCGCCATCTGCAGCGCGGCTGGAACTTCTTCCGCCCCGAGCGCAACGAGAGCTTCGACATCCTGCCGGCGAGCCAGCGCGTCGCCGAGGACAAGTGGTATCTCGGCACCGCGGACGCCGTGTTCCAGAACATCGACATCATCGAGAGCTATGACCCGCGCTACATCGTCGTGCTGGCCGGCGACCACGTCTACAAGATGGACTACGAGCCGATGCTGCAGCAGCACGTGGAGCAGGGCGCCGATGTCACCGTCGGCTGCCTGGAGGTGCCGCGCGAAGCCGCCTCCAGCTTCGGGGTGATGCATGTCGACGCCTCCGACCGCATCCTGTCCTTCCAGGAGAAGCCCGCCGATCCGCCCGCCATGCCGGGCAGGCCGGACGCGGCGCTCGCCAGCATGGGCATCTATGTGTTCGAGACGCGCTACCTGTTCGAGCGGCTGCGCGAGGATGCCGCGGATCCCACCTCTGGCCATGATTTCGGCCGCGACCTTATCCCGCGCCTGGTGGCGGGGGCGAAGGCGGTGGCGCACCCGTTCGAACGGTCCTGCGTGCGCTCCGGCGCCGAGGCGCAGCCGTACTGGCGCGATGTCGGGACGCTGGATTCCTATTTCGCCGCCAATATCGACCTGACCGACATCGTGCCCGATCTCGACCTGTTCGACCGGGAGTGGCCGATCTGGACCTATGGCGAAATGACCGCGCCGGCGAAGTTCGTCCATGACGAGGACGGCCGCCGCGGCGCCGCCATCTCCTCGGTGATCGCCGGCGGATCGATCGTTTCGGGCGCGACGCTGCGGCGGTCGCTGGTGTTCAGCCACGTGCGGGTGCACTCCTACGCCGACATCGCCAACGCGGTGATCCTGCCGGAGGTCGATGTCGGCCAGTCCGCGCATCTGCGCAACGTCATCATCGAGCGCGGGGTGCGCATCCCCGACGGGCTCGTGGTCGGCGAGGACCCGGTGCTGGACGCCAGGCGCTTCCGCCGCACCAAGAGTGGCATCTGTCTGATCACCCAGCCGATGATCGATGCCATCGATGCCCCGACCGATGCCCCCATCGCTGCCCCCGTCGATTCCCCCATCGATTCCATGGACGCATGACGCCGCTGCGTGTCCTGTCGGTGGCCTCCGAGGTGTTTCCCCTGGTCAAGACCGGTGGACTCGCCGACGTCACCGGGGCGCTGCCGGGCGCGCTGGCGGCGGAGGGCGTCGCGGTCCGCACGCTGATCCCCGGCTATCCCGCGGTGACCGGCGCGATCGACGGCGCGCGGCCGGTGCACCGCGTCGCCGACCTGTTCGGCGGCCCGGCGCGGCTGCTGGAGGGGCGCGCCGCTGGCCTCGATCTGCTGGTGCTGGACGCGCCGCACCTCTACGCGCGGCCGGGCAACCCGTATCTCGCGCCGGAGGGGCGGGACTGGCCGGACAACGCGCTGCGCTTCGCCGCCCTGGCGCTGGAAGCGGCCGAGATCGGCGGCGGCGCGGTCGCGGGATATAGGCCCGACGTGGTGCATGCGCATGACTGGCAGGCCGGCCTGGCGCCCGCCTACCTGCATTTTCGCGCCGCCGCACGTTCTGGCAACGATCACGCCAGCGCACGTCCCGGCACCGTAATGACTGTGCATAACCTCGCGTTTCCGGGCAAGCTGCCGGCGAGCCTGCTGGCAAAGCTTGGCCTGCCGCCTGCCGCCTATGCGATCGAGGGGGTGGAGTTCCACGGCACCATCAGCCTGCTCAAGGCCGGGCTGCAATTCGCCGACCGGATCACCACCGTCTCGCCGACCTACGCGGCGGAAATCCGCACCGCGGAGGCGGGCATGGGCTTCGACGGTCTGCTGCGCGCGCGTGCCGATGTGCTGTCGGGCATTCTGGACGGTATCGATACGACGATCTGGAACCCCGCGACCGACAAGCACATCGCCACCCGCTACGATCGGGCCACGCTGGCCAAGCGTGCCAGGAACAAGGCCGCGCTGCAGGCGCGCATGGGACTCGCCCGCGACCCCGCCGCGCCGCTGTTCGCCGTGGTCAGCCGGCTGACCTGGCAGAAGGGGATGGACCTGTTGCTGGCCTGTCTGCCGGCGTTGCTCGCGCTCGGTGGGCAGCTCGCGCTGCTGGGCACCGGTGAGGCGGCGATCGAGGCGGGATTCCAGGCCCAGGCGAAGGCCACGCCGCGGCGGATCGGCTGCGTCATCGGCTATGACGAGGCGCTGGCGCATGGCATCCAGGCGGGCGCCGACGCGCTGCTGGTGCCGTCGCGCTTCGAACCCTGCGGCCTGACCCAGATGTGCGCGCTGCGCTACGGCGCCGTGCCGGTGGTGGCGCGAGTCGGCGGGCTGGCGGACACGGTGATCGACGCCAACCCGGCGGCCCTGGCGTCCGGCGTCGCGACCGGCGTGCAGTTCGCCCCGGCCACCGCCGAGATGCTGGAAGTGGCCCTGCGCCGAACCGCGGCGCTGTACCGCGCGCCGGCCGCCTGGCGCACACTGCAAGAGAACGGCATGGCAGCCGACGTGTCCTGGCACGGCCCGGCCCGCAGCTACGCCGCGCTGTACCGCGAACTGGTGGGCGCACCGGCGCGCGGTAGAGCGCGGGCGTGATGCAGGCACCGCCGAGCGGCGGCACGCCGGAGCCGCTCGGCGTGACTCCGTGCGGCGACGGGGTGAACGTCGCGGTGTTCTCGGTGAATGCCACCGCGATCCAGTTCTGCCTGTTCGAGGGCGAGCGCGAGGTGCGTTGCGTGACGTTGCGGGACCGGACCGGCGACGTGTTCCACGACCACATCGCGGATGTGGCGCCGGGGGCGCGCTATGGCCTGCGGGCGCATGGGCCGTTCCTGCCGCGCGAGGGTCACCGGTTCAATCCGGCAAAGCTGCTGGTGGACCCGTATGCGGTGGCGATCGATCGGCGGTTCGTGTTGCATCCGGCGATGTTTGGGTATCGCACCGATTTGTCTGAGGACGCGCTGTCGTTCGATGACAACGACAGCGCGCCGTTTGTGCCCAAGGGGATCGTGCCGGGTGGTAACGAGTCTGTTGGGGCGGCGTCCCGGCTTTCGCCCTGGGCGGGCACCGTGCTGTACGAGCTGCATGTCCGGGGTTTTACCGCGCGCCATCCTGACGTTCCCGCGGCGCTGCGCGGCCGCTTCGCCGGTCTCGCGCATCCGGCGGCGATCGCGCACCTGGTGCGGCTCGGCGTCACCGCGGTGGAGATCATGCCGGCCGCCGCGTGGATCGACGAGCGGCACCTTGGCGCGCTGGGGCTGCGCAATTACTGGGGCTACAACCCGGTTACGCTGATGGCGCCGGATCCGGGCCTGGCGCCGGGTGGGTGGGACGAGATTCGCGCCGCCGTTGCCGCACTGACCGAGGCGGGCATCGAGGTGATCCTCGACGTCGTGCTGAACCACACCGGAGAGGGCGACGCGCTGGGGCCGACGCTGTCGCTGCGCGGCCTGGACAACGCGACCTACTACCGGTTGCCGAGCGACGCGCCGTGGCGCTACGTCGATGATACCGGCTGCGGCAACGCGCTGGCGCTCGACCGGCCGGCGCCGCTGCGCATGGCGATGGACGCGCTGCGCCGGTGGGCCGGGCAGGCCGGCGTGCACGGGTTCAGGTTTGATCTTGCAACGACTCTGGGGCGGCGCGCGGGCGGGTTCGATCCGGCCGCGCCGCTGCTGTCGGCGATTTCTCAGGATCCTTTGTTGCGCGGGATGAAATTGATTGCCGAGCCGTGGGATGTCGGCCGGGGCGGCTACCAAATCGGCGCCTTCCCGTCCGCCTGGGGGGAGTTGAACGACCGGTTCCGCGACGGCGTGCGCCGCTTCTGGCGCGGCGACCCCGGGCAGTTGGGCGAGCTGGCGACGCGGCTGGCCGGGTCGGCGGATCTGTTCGCGGGGCGCCGCGTGGCGTCGCGCTCGGTCAACTTCGTGGCCGCGCATGATGGTTTTACGCTCGCCGATCTTGTTTCGTACACGCACAAGGTCAACGCGGCGAACGGCGAGGCCAACCGCGACGGCAGGGATGCGAATTTTTCCTGGAACAATGGTGCCGAGGGGCCGAGCGACGATGCCGCCGTGGTCGCTGCCCGAAGGCGGGACCAGCGCGCGCTGCTGGCGACGTTGCTGCTGGCGCGCGGGGTGCCGATGCTGGCGATGGGCGCGGAGTTTGGCCACTCGCAGGGCGGCAACAACAACGCGTATGCGCAGGACAATCCGACTTCGTGGCTCGATTGGGCGGCGGCGGATGCGGGGCTGCTGGCGTGGACAGGGCGCTTGTTGCGTATACGGGGTGAGTACGCGGTGCTGCGCGGCGATCGTTTCCTGACCGGTGCGCCGGGCGATGCCAGCCTGCTGCACGATGTCGCGTGGACCGATGCGACGGGGGAGGTGATGACGCCGGCTGGCTGGCAGGCGACGGACGGGGACACGCTGGTGATGACGCTGGCTGGGGGCGAGGTCGGCGACGCGACCGAGCGTGTCAGCATGGTGCTGCACCGCGGGCCGGAGTCCAGGCCGGTCGTGCTGCCGCCGCCGCGCACCGGCCACGACTGGCACCTGCTCGCCGACAGTGCCGCCGACGAAGGCACGGACCAGGACCCGCCCGCGCCAGCCGCCAACGCGCCGAGCATTCCAACCGTCATGGCCGACCCGGGGGCCGGCCATGACGGTGGGAACGGCGGTGACGGCCATGACGACAGTGACGGCCATAACGGCGGTGACGGCGGTAACAGCGAACGATCCGTCGCCGGACCGATCATCACCGAACCTTTCGTTACGGCAGCTTCCCGCAGCGTCCTTGTGCTGGTGGAGCAGCCGCGCCAACCGGGCGGGCGAAGTGCGGCCGATCCCGCGCTGCTCGAACGGTTGGCGCACGCCGCCGGGATCGCACCGGCGTGGTGGGACGTCGACGGCAAACGCACCAGCGTCAGCGCTGACACGCGACGGGCGCTGCTGGCGGCGATGCGGCTGCCGGCCGCGACCGCGGGCGAGGCACGTGACACGTTGCGCCGCCTCAGCGACGAGCGCGACCGGCGCGCGGTGCCGCTCGCCGTGGTCGCGCGCGGCGACGGACCGGCCATCGTGCCGCTTGGTGTCGAGCCTGGCCTCGGCCGGCGCCCGCTCTGGCTCACGATCGAGCGGGAGGATGGCGAGACCGAGCGCGTCCGAGTCGGCGCCGAGGACGGCGCACTGGCCGCGTTCAACGGCGTCGACGGAATGCCGGCCCAGACCTGGCGCGTCGCGTTGCCCGCGTTGCCCGAGGGTCGCCATCGCCTCTGGCGCGACGACGCGCCGGAGCTGGTCTGCCACCTGGCCGTGGTGCCGCGCCGGTGCCATCTGCCCGACGCGATCGCTCGCGGCAGCCGCCGCTTCGGCATCTCGGCGCAGCTCTATTCGTTGCGGCGGGCGGGCGATCAGGGCATCGGCGATTTCACCACGCTCGGCATGTTCGCCGCGGCGGCGGGGCGGCAGCGCGCGGCGACGATCGGGATCAACCCACTGCACATGCTGTTCCCCGACCAGCGCGAACGGGCCAGCCCCTACCACCCCTCCGACCGGCGGTTCCTCGACCCGATCTATCTGGATGTCGCGGACGCTGGTGCGGATGCGGATCCGGCGGCGACGCGTGCGGCGATGGCGGCGCAGGCGGATCGATTTGCTGCCGTATCGGCAGGCGACACCGTCGCCTATGCCCAGGTCTGGGCGTTGAAGCGGGCGATCCTGCAAGAGCGATTCGCCGCTTTCACCGCCTGCGAACTGGACCACCCGACGGGCGGGGCGTTTCGCCGGTTCGTCGCGGACGGCGGCGCGGCGCTGCGGCGGTTTGCGACATTCCAGGCGATCGCCGAGACTCGCCCGGGTGAAGCCTGGCAACACTGGCCGGCCGAACTGCGCTCAGCGGACAGCGACGCGGTCGCGGCATTCGGGCTGGCGCAGGCGGAGCGTGTGCGGTTCCACCAGTATCTGCAGTTTCTGGCCGATCGGCAGCTCGCCGCCGCCGCCGCGAAGGCCACGGTGTCCGGGTTGGAGTTCGGATTGTTCCGCGACCTTGCGGTCGGCGCCGCTCCCGACGGCGCGGAAGCCTGGGCGTGTGCCGAGGCGCTGGCGCAGGGGGCCTGGATCGGTGCGCCGCCGGATCCATTCGCCGCCGAGGGGCAGAACTGGCGTCTGCCGCCGCCGCTGCCGCTGGTTTTCGCGCGCGACGGTTTCGCCGCGTTCGCCGCGCTGCTCGCCGCGAACATGCGCCATGCAGGCGCGCTGCGAATCGACCATGTGATGGGCTTGGCGCGACTGTTCTGGATCCCCAACGGTGGCACCGGGGCGGACGGGGCCTATGTGGCTTATCCGCTTTCCGATCTGCTCGGCCAGGTGGCGCTGGAAAGCGTGCGGGCGGGCTGCATGGTGGTCGGCGAAGACCTTGGCACCGTGCCGGAGGGCCTGCGCCCGGCACTGACCGACGCGGACATCCTCAGCTACCGCGTGCTACTGTTCGAGCGCGAGGGGCAGAGGTTCAGGTCCGCGGCGAGCTATCCCGCGCGTGCGGTGGCCTGCGTGACGACGCACGACCTGCCGCCGCTAGCCGGCTGGTGGGAGGGCGCCGACATCGCGGAACGCGCCGCGCTGGGATTGTTGCGGCCCGAGACGGATGCAGCGGCGGAGCGGGCGGGCGGGCGGGCGGCGCTGGCGGAGGCGTTGGTCGGGGAGGGGTGTCTTGCTCCGCCCGCAGCCGCGGGGCCGCCGGTGGCGGAGGTGGTGGCCAGTGCGCACGCTTTCGTCGCGGCCACGCCGGCCGACCTGATGCTGGTTCAGGCGGACGACCTTGCTGGTATGCGGAGCGGGGTGAACCTGCCGGGCACCGACACCGAACGGGCGAACTGGCGCCGCCGGCTGCCGACGCCGGTCGAGGCGTTGCTGACCGGGGAGGCCGCGCAGACGATTCTGCGCGCGGTGCGCGGGGGTGGTCGCGGAACGGACCGGTAGGGTCGTTACGGATTCAACAGGCTGGCAATCGCCAGCAGCTCCGCCACACCTGACGCATCGAGCGTGTCGATCGAGCACGCCAGCGCGATGCAGCGTTCCATCCGCTCGGGCGGCAGGCGCTTCGACAGGCAGTCCCTGACCTTGACCAGATGCTCCTCGTCGCTGATCGCCGGCTGACCCCACATGCCGCGCGGCCCGTCGCAGCGCGTGCGCACCAGGCTGCCGTCGGTCAGCTCGACCTCGGCCTCGACATGCATCAGGTCGAAGCGCGCGGGGATTTGCGGCACCATCTCCACCGAGACCTTGTCCAGCATCCGGGCGATTTCTGGCGCGCGCACGGCTTCGTTGGTGAACGTATCGATATTCACCGAGCCGCGCACCAGGGCGGTGGCGAGCGTGTATTGCACGCTGAACTTGCCCTCCAGCCCGGTGTTCGGCCGCGGCCGGTTGATGTAGGGCATCTGCGGCGCGACCAGCCGCACGGCGCGGATCAGGTTTGGGTCGGTGATGCGCCGATGCAGCTCCAGCCCGGCGGTGATGACGAACTGCGTGGCGAACTGGCTGGGAAACAATTTTATCACGTAACCCGGATCGACCACGCGGAACGGCGGGCCGAAATTCAACAGGTCGCGCGGCTGGAATTCCGGCGTGAAGAAGGCGTGCACGTAGCCCTGGTGCGCCTCGAACGGCTCCGGGTTGGCGGTGAAACCGCGCGCGGCGAGCATCGCCGCCTCCAGCCCCAGCATCACGCCCTGGCCGCAATGGGTCGACTTGGTCATCGTGCCGGCGTTGGCGGTGAGGCTGCCGGCGCGGGATGCGGCGAGGCCCAGCGCATGGGCAAGCTGGCCGGCGTTCAGCCCAAGCACGTGCCCGGCCGCCACCGCGGACCCCATCGGGCCGACCATGCCGGGTGGGTGGAATCTTATGGCGCCGTCATGGCCGGCGTGGCGGATCCAGCCCGCCAGCTCGATGCCCTTGACCAGCGCGGTGACGAGGTCGCGGCCGGCGATCTTGTGCGATTCCGCCAGCGCCAGCACGGCCGGCAGCGTGGTGGACAGCGCATGATTCGCCGGGTTCCACATCGGCTCGAAATCCAGCACGTGCATCGCGGCGCCGTTCAACGCCGCCGCGGCGGTCGCCGAGGTGCGGAAGCCCAGCCCGAGCACGGCCGCATCCGGCGTGCCGCCCAGGCTGCGGTAGTGATCCGCCAGGATGCCGATCGCTTCCTCGCGGCTGCCGGCGACGGCGACGGCGATGCCGTCCAGCACCAGGCGGCGCGCTTTCGTGACGGCATCGGGCGTGAGCGAGTCGAACGTTGTCGCAACGATCTTGTCGCAGAGTTCTGCCGTGACACCCATTGGTCGTTCTCCCGCTTATGTGGTCGCAGCATAGGCGCAGGGCGCGCGATCGGCCATCGCGGCCCGATCGGCACGCTTTCGCGCCAGATTACCGGGTCGGCCGCGCGTTCGCGGACCTGGCGCGCCGACAGACGGAGCTTGAAAGCCGATCCTCGATCGCGTTAATTTGGTCAGCATGACCAGAATCGTGAGCTCAACCCCGCCCAAGACGCCAAAGTCACCGCGATCTGTACGTGACCGGCAGGCGGACCTATGGCGGTTGCAGGACGCCAAGGCACGCTTCAGCGAGGTGGTGCGGCGCGCCCGCGGCGAAGGCCCGCAACACGTCACCGTACACGGGCGCGAGGTCGTCGTGATCCTCTCCGCCGAGGACTTCCGCCGCCTCAAGGGCGATCCGACCGGCGAAGCCCTGGTCGCCGCCATGCAAGCCTCACCGGATCGGGACATCGACATCGCGCGGAGGCGGGTGCGTTTCCCTGTGCGCGACATCACGCTGTGACGGGTTGGCTGCTCGATACCAATATTCTGTCGGAGCTGCGCCGCCCGAAACCCGAGCCTAAGGTCGTCGCCTTCGTCGCCGCGCAGCCGCTCGATCTGCTCTATGTGAGTTCAGTGACCTTCGCCGAAATCCGCTTCGGCATCGAGCTTGTCACCGATCCCAGCCGCCGTGCGGACTGCATGATTGGCTCGCGCACAAGGTGCGGCCGATGTTCGAGCAACGGGTGCTGGCGATCACCGAGGACATCATGTTCAAGTGGCGGCTCATGGTCGAGGATGGCCGCAAAGCCGGGCACACATTCTCGCAGCCCGATCTGATCATTGCGGCGACGGCGCTCCATCATGGTCTGATAGTCGTCACCCGCGATGTGAGCGATTACCAACGCGCGCGCGTGCCGGTGCACAATCCATGGATCGATCCTCTACCGGCGAGCGCCTGATGCGGTCGCGGTTTTATGCCAACCGGCGACGGGATTGACCCACCGGAGCTGCGCCCGCGTCATGCCAGCATGCGTCGGCATGACGACGTGGTATCGCCGAACAATCGATCATTTGGACGCCTGGTATTACATCTGATTTACGCCTTTCGAAGACATTCAAGGTCAGACACGACCTTTCCTTCCTTGGTGTTGGGAGCAGCATAAATCCCAGGCGTGCGATGGCCGATCACGCCCCGTCTTCACGCCATGTCCCCGGATCAGCCGCAAGCTGGCGGAACGTTGCCGCCTGGTCCACATGATGGCACGCCACGATGTGCCCCGGCGCCACCTCGATCAGCGGCGGCACTTCCGTCGCGCAGAGCGCGGTTGCGAACGGACAGCGCGCGTGGAAGCGGCACCCGTCGGGCGGCGCGATCAGGCTCGGCGGCGTGCCGGGAATCGAAATCAGCGCCCGCCCGCGCGCCGCAAGGTCCGGAAACGCGTTGCACAGGCCCAGCGTGTAGGGATGATACGGCGTGCGGAATACCGCCTCGCCGCCATACTCCATGATGCAGCCGGCATACATCACGGCGATGCGGTCGCAGTTCTCCGATACCACCGCCATGTCGTGGGTGATCAGCAGCATCGCCTTGCCGAACTGCTCGTGCAGTTGCCTGATCTGTTGCAGGATCTGGTCCTGCACCAAAACGTCGAGGCCGGTGGTCGGCTCGTCGGCGACGATCAGCGGCGGATCGAGCACCATCGCCATGGCGATCATCGCGCGTTGGCGCATCCCGCCGCTGAACTGGTGCGGATAGTCACGCACCCGGCTCGGCTCCAGCCCGACCAGCGCGAACAGCTCGGCGATGCGGCGGCGGCGCTGCGCTTGGGGCATGCGCCGATGCGCGGTGATCGCCTCGGTAAGCTGGCTCTCCACCGTGTAGACCGGATCGAGCCCGTTCATTGCGCTTTGCGGCACCAGCGCGATGTGCTGCCAGCGGATCCGGCGCAGGTCGGCTTGCGACATGCCGACAAGGTCGCGTCCGGCATAGCGGATCGCGCCGCCGGCGATGCGGCCCGCCGGCGGCAGGATGCCAAGGATCGCCTTCGCAACGGTCGACTTGCCGCAGCCGGATTCGCCGACCAGGCCGAGGCACATGCCGGCCTCGATGGCGAAGGAAACGCCGTCCACCGCCTTCGCCTCGCCGGCCTCGGTGCGGTAGCGGACTTCCAGGTTGTCGACCTCCAGCATTGCCATGGTTCACAAGACCCGCAGACGGGGATTGAGCAGTTCCTCGTAGGCGCGGGTGATCATGAAGATCGCAATGACGAACAGCGACAACGCGACGCCCGGCGGCAGCACCCACCACCAGGCGCTGCGCATCGCGCCGGCCTGGAACGCGGCGTTCAGCATGGTGCCCCAGCTCATCGCGTTGGGATCGCCGTAGCCCAGGAAGCTGAGCGCCGCCTCCAGCATCACGCCGGCCTGCACGCCGATGGCGGCGTAGAGAAAACTCAGCGGCAGCACGTTCGGCGTGATGTGGCGCAGCAGGATGCGCAGGTGCCCGGCGCCGGCGGCGCGCGCCGCCCACACGAACGGACGGGTGCGCAACGACAGCACCTGGGCGCGGATGACGCGCGCGGTGGTGCGCCACAGGAAAAACACGACGAGCAGGATCACCAGGCCGAGGCTGGGGCGGGTGATCGAGATCACCACCATCGCGAAGGGCAGGAACGGGATGCCGAAGGCGACGTCGGTCAGCCGCATCAATATTTCGTCGATCCAGCCACCGAAATAACCGGCGACCAGGCCGATGATGGTGCCCAGCACGACGCTGCCGAGCGCCGAGAGCAGGCCGACCAGCAAGGCGACGCGGGTGCCCCACAGCAACTGGCTGAACACGTCCATGCCCTGGTTGGTGGTGCCGAACCAGGCCTGCCAGGTCGGCTGCGACAGGCGCAGCACGGAATGATCGGCGCGATAGACGACCTCGAACGGACCGTGCGGGGCGATCAGTGGGCCGATGATGGCGAGCACGGTGAACACGGCGACGACGATGACGCCGGCGGTGCCCGACGGATAGCGCAGGATGACGCGCAGTCCTTGCAGATTCGGTGTGAGTGTTGCCATCGTTGCGGCTATCGGCTGCGCGGGTCGATCAGCCCGTACAGCAGGTCGGCCAGCAGGTTCAGCAGCAGGATCACCAGCGCCATCACGTAAAGCGCAGCCTGCGCCACCGGATAATCGAGGTCGCCCAGCGCCGTTACAAGTTCGCGGCCGATGCCGGGCCAGGCGAAAATGATTTCCAGCAGCACCTGGCCTTGCAGCAGCAGGCCGGTCATGACGGCGATGTAGGTGACCAGCGGCAGCAGCGCGTTGCGCGTGGCGTGCGTCAGGAT
>Ga0209415_10005127_pt1 | contig 23672 bp, 14 predicted proteins | sample PeaSoiSIISIP2007_FD_187696 | JGI IMG/M metagenome (GOLD analysis project Ga0209415, IMG submission 187696) | Peat soil microbial communities from Weissenstadt, Germany - SII-SIP-2007 (SPAdes) (version 2) | ecosystem: Environmental > Terrestrial > Soil > Wetlands > Peat | place: Germany... | reverse complement strand
CGCGCTAGCCGAAGAGGGCCTGCGCCTGATCCGCGTGGTCGGCCCGCAGACGCCGCACCGCTACCATCCCGATTCCAAGGTCGAGATCGACCGTATGCTCGACGCGATTGCGGAGCGCGGGCGCGATCCTTATCCGCGCAGGGTGCGGTTCACCACCTGGACCCTGGCCTACAACCAGATGAAATGGGTGACCATCGATTCGCTGGGCAAGCATTGGGAGCGCGCGCGCCTGGATGTGGAGATCGCCGCCGAGATCGCGGGCGATAGCGCCGTCAACGTGGACACGCAAAACGTGACCGCGTTCACGCTCGAGATGGGCTCGGGCGGCTGCCCCCTGGACCTCGCACGCAAGCCGGTCGTGACCATCGACGGCCAGAAAATCACCGCGCCGGGCCCTATGTCGGACCGCTCCTGGAGCGCGCATTTCCGCAAGTCCGGGAACCAGTGGACGCTGGCCGACGCGCCCTTCGCGGCCGGTCTCCACAAACGCCACGGCTTGCAAGGACCGGTGGACGACGCCTTCCTTGACAGCTTCATCTTCGTCTCGCCTACCGGCGCGCCGCAGGCCCCGGGCGTGGCGAAGTGGGTTGCGGCTGAAGAGAAGCACGCCATCACCGAGTGGCGCCGCCAGTTCCGCGGCGAGGCGCAAGTGCGCGACGACAAGGACGTCACCGATGCCGATATCGCGGCCAGTAACCTGGTGCTCTGGGGCGACCCCGGCAGCAACAAGGTGCTCGCGCGCATCGCCGATCGCCTGCCCATCAAGTGGCCTTCCGTCGCCACCCAGGTGCCCATCCTGATCTATCCCAATCCGCTCAATCCGAAGAAGTACGTGGTGCTGAACAGCGGCTTCACCTTCCGCGAATTCGACTACCTCAACAACGCGCGCCAGATTCCCAAACTCCCGGACTACGCGGTGGTGGACACGACTACGCCGCCCAATGACCGCTATCCCGGCAAGATCGTGCTGGCCGGCTTCTTCAACGAAGACTGGAGCCTCTGACTCAACCGCTCCCAGTGTTATCCTGAAGGCCAGGAACCGTCCATGATTCTCACCCTCGACATACCCGACGAGATCGCCGCCCAGTTGGGCGCCGCTGGCCCGGAGCTTTCCCGCACGGCTGTTGAAGCGCTGGCGATTGAGGGATACCGGCGCGGTGCGCTCACTCAGCTTCACGTCGGACGCATGCTCGGCATGTCGCGTATCCAAGCGGAAGACTTCCTGGCGGAACACGTTGCTTTGTACGATTACCCTCCAGCCGAACTTCGGCGCGAAGCCGAAGCGTTGGCTAACTACACCGTTTCATAAATACAGTCTCGTATCGAACCGTGGCGCAGGCTCTCAAGCCTGCCGCGTCGACACTCGTGTCGACGCTTGTTCCGCGCCTGAAAAATACGTCGGTGTATTTATGAAACAGCGTACTAACCTATCCAATCGTTAGATTCCGGGCCGCCCGCCATGACGGTCGTTTCTGATTCCGCGCATGGTCGAACGGGACCTGACCGCCCCCGGCGCCCCAGAAGCGGTACGGGGAAGCCATCCAGTTGGCGATTGACCTCCGCGCCGATTTCCTTCTGATCGATGAACTCCGCGGCCGCACCGTCGCCACCGCTCGCGGGTTGGTCGTGATCGGGGCACTGGGAGTCCTGCTCGAATCCTACCGCTGGCAGCGCATTCAGAATCCGCTGGAGATCCTGGCGCAACTCAGCGCTTGTCGCTTTCATCTCTCGCGCCGTCTGGTCGCCGAGTTTGAAGAACAGATCCGTTTGATCAGCCGGATGCATGAGTGATAATAGCTCTGATGAAGAGCATGTTTTGCCTCCTTCTGCTCGCTACCGCAGCCCTCGCCCAGGCTCCCAAGACCGTGCCGCCCCCAGGCATCGAGGTGCCGCCCGCGGACCGCGCCGAGCTCGAAGCCGGACTTGCCAGCCTGCGCGCCGCGACCGGCAAGCTGCGCGCCAATCCGCTAGCTGCCGATGTGCTCATCTACCAGGAAGCCGTCCGCTACGCGCTCCAGTACGGCGAGTTCTTCAAGCCCGATGAAATCGCCAAAGCCAAGACGCTGCTGGCGCAAGGCGAGGAGCGCGCGGCGCAGCTTGCGCAGGGCCGCGCGCCGTGGGCCACGGCCACCGGGCTGGTGGTGCGCGGCTACATATCGAAGATCGATAGGAGCGTGCAGCCGTACGGGCTGGTGGTGCCGCCGTCATACTCGCCCAACGCGCCGCACCGCTGGCGCCTCGACCTCTGGTTTCACGGCCGCTCGGAAACCCTCAGCGAGGTGAACTTCCTCTCCGACCGCTCGCGCAACCCCGGCGAGTTCACCCCGCGCGACACCATCGTGCTGCATCTCTACGGACGCTTCTGCAACGCCAGCAAATTCGCCGGCGAAGTGGACCTGTTCGAGGCCACAGACGCGGTGAAGAGGCAGTACCCTATCGACGAGAACCGCATCCTGGTGCGCGGCTTCAGCATGGGCGGCGCCTCCGCGTGGCACATCGGCGCGCACTACGCCGGGCTGTGGGCCGCGGTCGCGCCCGGCGCAGGATTCAGCGAGACGGCGCAGTATCAAAAGCTCCGCCTCACGGGCGAGGGCGCGCCGCCCGCATGGGAGCAGAAGCTCTGGCATCTCTACGACGCCACGGATTACGCCGGCAACCTCTTCAACACTTCGACCGTCGCTTACAACGGCGAGATCGATCCACAGAAACAGGCCGCCGACATGATGGAACGCGCCATGGCGGAAGTGGGTCTGCGGCTGATCCGCGTGGTCGGCCCGCAGACCGCGCACCGGTATCACCCCGATTCGAAAATCGAGATCGCGCGCATGCTGGACGCGATTGCAGAGCGTGGGAGCGATCCCTATCCGCGCAAGGTGAAGTTCACTACCTGGACGCTGGCTTATAACCGCATGAAGTGGGTGACCATCGACGCGCTGGGCCGGCATTGGGAACGCACGCGCCTCGATGCCGAAATTACGGGCGAAACCTCCGTCAACGTGGACACCCAAAACGTCACCGCCTTCACGCTCGAAATGGGCTCGGGAGGCTGCCCGCTCGACCCCGCGCGCAAACCCGTGGTGATCATTGACGGCCAGAAGGTCACCGCGCCCGGGCCTATGTCGGACCGCTCGTGGACGGCGCACTTCCGCAAGTCCGGGAGTCAGTGGACCATGGCGGACACCGTGACGGACGCGGGCCTGCACAAGCGCCACGGTCTGCAAGGACCGATCGACGACGCGTTCCTCGACAGCTTCCTCTTCGTCTCTCCGACCGGCGCGCCGCAGGCTCCGGGCGTGGCGAAGTGGGTGGCGGCCCAAGAGAAGAAGGCCGTCGACGAGTGGCGCCGCCAGTTCCGCGGCGACGCGCAGGTGCGCGACGACACCGCCGTCACCGACGCCGATATGGCCTCGAGCAATCTGGTCCTGTGGGGCGATCCGGGCAGCAACCGGGTGCTGGCGCGGATCGCGGACCGCCTGCCCGTCAAGTGGCCGTCCGCCCCGACCCAGGTGCCCATCCTGATCTATCCCAATCCGCTCAACCCCAAGAGGTACGTGGTTCTGAACAGCGGCTTCACGTTCGAAGACTACGCCGCGCGCAGCAACTCGCTGCAGACGCCCAAACTGCCGGACTGGGCCATCATCGACACGGCCGAAGGAAAGATTGTACGGGCGGGATTCTTCAATGAGAATTGGGGACTCTGAAGAATTCCTCCCACGGTGCCTGCGCCGCATCGCCGAGCGCGACTCCGAAGTGCGCGCGTGGGTGGAAGTTGCACCCCAACCGTGCACCGCTGACGGACCCCTCCACGGCATTCCCTTCGGCGCGAAAGACATCTTCGAGACCCGCGGCATGGCCACCGAATACGGCTCGCCAATCTACGCCGGGCGGAAGGGCGATCGCGACGCCGCCGTGATCGACGAGCTTCGCCAAGCGGGAGCCCTGCTGCTCGGCAAGACCCACACCACGGCCTTCGCGTCCTTCGACCCCGCGCCCACGCGCAATCCGCGTCTGCCCGGCCACACACCCGGCGGCAGTTCGTCGGGATCGGCCGCGGCCGTGGCCGCTGGGATGGTGCCCTTCGCGCTCGGCACGCAGACCCTGGGCTCGGTCCTGCGGCCGGCGTCCTACTGCGGCGTGTGCGGGTTCAAGCCCAGCTTCGGGTTGATTCCCACGGAGGGCGTGCTGCCCTTCGCCCCCTCGCTCGACACCGTGGGCTTCTTCACCGAAACCGCCGCCGACATGGCCTGCCTATGGTCGCGCGGATTTAAAGGGCAATCGACCGCCACACTGCGCCGCGCCGCCCACTTCCGCGTGCCGTCCGAGGAGCCCATGGCCCGAGCGGTGGATGACGCGGCGGAGCGTCTCTGCGCCGCGGGCGTCCCGGTCGACGCGCTCGATCTTCCCGCGGGCTGGGATCGCCTGGCCGCCGCGGCCCGTACCATCAACGCCTACGAAGGCGCACGCACGCACGCCGCGCGCTACCGCGAGTTCGGTGAACGGATCGGCCTTCGGCTGGCCGTACTGGTGCGGCAAGGTCTCGAGATGCCCGAAGACGAATACATCAGGGCGCTGGCGCACGTCGCCGCAATGCGAACCTCGCTCTCGAACGTGCTATGGGAATACCCGGCGATTCTCAGTCCCGCGGCCACGGGCCCCGCGCCCGCGGGCTTCGACTCCACCGGCGATCCGGCGAACAACGCGCCCTGGACCGCGCTCGGCGTGCCGGCGATCAGTGTGCCGCTGCCCGTCGCAGGCGCGCCGCTGGGCCTGCAAATCACGGCAGCGTGGGGGCGGGATGACGCGCTGGTGGCGGTGGCGGAACAGGCGGAGGAGTTACTCATTGGACCGTCCACGTCCCCACGGCCTGCCAGCCTGAGTTAGTAGCATCCGTGGAATCCCGGGCAGCCAGGTAGATGACTTTGTTGCCCCCGAACGCCGCCGGGAAACCGATGGAGAGCGTCAGGGTCAGGGCATTGCCGATCACGGCCACCGTCGCCGCTCCCACGCTGACTGTACACTGGCTGTTGCCGAGGCTCCCGCTGCCCGGCAGCAGCATGCCGGAATAGGCACTTGGGTCGCCCGCATCGCCCACCAGGTAGAACGCGTTAGCGGGCCGGCTGTAAGCCAGGTAACATGCCTGCCGTCCATCCAGAGAGCTATTGATTAGTATGTTGACGATGCCAAGATCCTGCCAACCATCGCCATCCGTGAAGGTGAAGCTGAACATCTGGTTCAATCCCGACCCATTCGCTGGGCTTACTGCTCCGACGGCCGGACCGGGCGGTGGAGTCACCGGCACGCTCCAGGTGCCCGAAGGCTGCCAGCCAGAGTTGTTTTCGGCCACGTCCCCGGCGGCGAGGTACACCACGTGATTGCCCGCAAAAGCCGCGCTGAAGGTAAGGTTCAAGGTCAAGGTCAGGGTATTCCCGATGCCACTCGCTGAAAAGCCTGCCGTACTGACCGTGCACTGACTATTGCCCACGCTCCCGGACCGGTTGAGGGGCAGCTCCGGCAACAAGCCGTTCCCAGCATCATTCACGAGATATAGCGCATTCAGTGGCCGGCTGTAGGCGATGTAGCATGACTGTCGGCCATCCAGGAAGGTATTAATCAAGATGTTCACTACACCGAGGTCCTGCCAGCCCCGCGGGTCGGAGAACGTAAACACCATCGTTTGGTTGGACCCCGATCCCGAGGCCGGACTGACTCCCACGGCCGCCGGGAGCCCGACATGCGGGGTGAGCAGATATGCGCCCCCAGCGCCGTTGAGGACAATCTGGCCGCTGTCATTGATCCCGGCCGGAACGGCCCCTGCGAGGTCGTTGCTCACCTTCCCCAGGTCGTAGACGGTTCCGTTCTGGTAGAGAAACGGCCGAACGGTGTTGGGCGCACCGCTCCACATGGTCCCGACCACCTGGCCGCTCGCGTTCACCGCGGTGGCCTGCAGCCCGGCGAAGCCCGCGGGTATGGGGATCTCCACCGCTGATCCGGTTGTGCCGTTCGGCGTGGAGGGAGTCCAGAGGAAGCCATGCGTGCAGACCAAACCTTGGGGGTTGGGGAGGCACAGATCACTCACTCCAACAATAGCGCCAAGGTTGTTGATCGCGGTCAAGGTATCCGCGACGCTCCCGGCCAGCCCGTGTACCACCGTGACACCCAGCGTGTTTCCATTGGCCGAAGCGGGAGTATAGAGTTGAGTCTCGCTGATGGCCTGCCCGAAATCATTGATCGCGACGAACGGCGGAGATACGTTAGTGCTGGAGATCGTCCCGCTGGCTCCATTGGGCGACGATGGCGTCCACAGGAATGAGATCCCCTGACAGATTGGGCCCGGTTCGCCCCCTGACACGCAGTATACCTGCGCACCGATCACCTGGCCGGAGTTGTTGACGCCATACGCGTCGGAGCCCATTCCGGATTGAGGAGAGGTTTGTACCGGAAGCCCGACCGCAATCCCGGACGTGCCATTGGCGATACTTGGAGACCACAGAACTGCCGATTCGGGGATGAACAAGGAACCATAGTAATACCCGTTCGACCCGGCTACCTGCCCGCGGTCATTGACCGATGCCGCTACGTTGAAGCCGAGATTGACGGTGCTCCCCGTGGTTGCGTTCGCTGTGACAGCCGTCCACAAAAGTCCGGAGTAGCCGGAGACCACGACCTGACCGAAGTTGTTCAGCGGCTTGGGGGACATGGTGCTGGCTCCCGCGGCGATCCAGGTCACCACGTAGTTGCCTAAAGGCGGCAACCCGGTCAACTCGAAGTAGGCGGTAGCTGTTTGTGCGGCGGACACGGACACGGTAAAGGACGTCTCGCCGACGGCGGTTGGCAACGGCAGGCTGGTCGTGTACCAGTCGGCTACGGCGTACCCGCTGGCCGGCGTCGCAATCAAGGTTACCGTGGTGCCCGGGTCGTACCATCCTCCGCCCGATACGGTCCCACCCGCCGGAGGGGAAGATTGTACGGCCACCAGGTACTGAGTCTTATAAGTCGCCGTGTAGATTGCCGCCTGCGCCGGCGCCACGATCGTGCGCGGGTTCGCCGCCTCCCCGTCCTGCCATCCGGTGAATACGTCCTGTGTACCCAAGGTGTCGTTCACTGGCGAAGCGAAGGCGACCGTGCAACTGGCCCCCGGGGTCCAGTTCAGGGTCTGCGGCGCGACGTATGTGCCGGGCGAGCAGCCGGCGCCGGTCACGGTGAATCCGTGCGATGCGGGACTCGACGATACAGTTACTTGACCGCCAGCGCCTGCCGAAGGCGCAACGGGAGACAGCAGATAAGTTCCGTTACCGAAGACTACGATTTGGCCGCGGCTGTTGAGCCCATTGACGTACACCGACCCGCTGGTCAACGCGCTCAGATCGTACACCACGCCCCCGGAGTAGAGGAACGGAACGAATGTGCAGAGATTAGCGCCGTTGAGTTGGCACCAATCCCCGGCGACTTGTCCGCTGTCATTCAGTACCGGAAAAACCAGGCTGGGATGCGAGCCAGACCGACGAACCCCGCGGGGACCGGTATCGTCGAAACCGCTCCCCTAGTGCCGTTCGGCGATGCCGGTGTCCACAGCAAGGGTTGACATTGCGTAGACGAGAAGCAGGAGTCGGACAGTCCCAAAACAGTACCGTTGTTATTGATGGCGAGCCCTTCGGCGACACCCGAAATGGGGGTGAAGGTACCGGTAGCGCCATTCGCCTGGAAGGGCGTAAACAACAGCGGAGTGGATCCGGGCGGGTTGATGACCACCTGGCCGAAATCATTGATGGCGGCCACGCCGTTGAACCGGCTGTCGGGGTTCACGGTCCCCGTCATTCCATTCGGCGATGACGGCGTCCAAAGAAAGGTCGAGCCGATCACCTGGCCAAAGTTGTTGATCCCAGTCGCACCGCCGGGCGAGGTAACCGGAAGATCGACGGCGGGTCCCCAGTACCCATTGGGGGTTTCCGGCGACCACAGAAACGACCGGCCGAGAGCACCCCCGACGACCTGGCCTTGATCGTTGATCGCGTTCGCGACGGCGGCGTTGGCGGGATAGGGATTGGATATGATTCCTACGGCCCCGTTGGCCGACGCGGGAATCCACAATAATGCTCCAGAAGGCGACAATCCGACCACCTGACCGAAGGCATTGATCGAGGGTGTTCCGGCACCGGGGAGGAAGGTGCCGGCAAAAAGTTCCGTCAGGACATAGTTCCCGGGTGGTGGGGGTGCGGCGGCTGAGGCCTGCCAGCAGAGGGCCGCAACAAGTAGGAACGCTCTCGAAAGTTGGATCATTGGACGCTCCATGTCCCCACCGCCTGCCAGCCTGAGGTAGCAGAATCGCTGAAATTCCGGGCGCCCAGATAAATCACCCGGTCACCCGAAAACGCCGGTGAGAAGGCGATACCGAGCGTCAGGGTCAATGTATTGCCAGTAACGGTTAACGCCGGCGCTCCCGCACTGACTGTACACTGACTGTTGCTCAGAGTCCCAGCACCGCTCATTACCAATCCCGGCAAAAGCTCCGTACCCGCATCGTTGACTAAGTAGAGCGCATTCACGGCACGGCTGTAAGCCAGGTAACATGCCTGCCGTCCATCCAGGGAGCCATTGATCAATATGTCGACGACGCCGAGATCCGCCCACCCGTTGCTATCCGTGAAAGTGAAGGTGAACGTCTGCGCCGATCCCGACCCGTACGCCGGGCTCACCCCTCCTACCGCCGGACCAGCAGGTACCGCAATGGGCACGCTCCAGGTCCCCAAAGGCTGCCAGCCTGAGTTGTTCCCGGCGGCGTCTCCGGCGGCGAGGTAGACCACGTGGTTGCCTCCGAATGCGGCACTGAAGCTGAGGTTCAACATCAGGGTCAGGGTATTCCCGTTCTCGCTCACCGAAGAGCCTGCTGCACTGAGCGTGCACTGGCTATTGCCGACACTGCCGGACCCGTTGAGGGGCAACGCCGGTAACAATGCGTTCCCGGCATCATTCACCAGGTACAGCGTATTCAGCGGTTGACTGTAGGCAATGTAGCAGGATTGCCTGCCATCCAGGAAATTGTTGATCAGGATGTTCACTACGCCGAGGTCTTGCCAACCGCGCGGGTCGGAGAAAGTAAATACCATCGACTGGCCGGAAGCCAATCCCGACGCCGGACATACCCCCGTGGCGCCCGGGAGCGCTACATGCGGCGTGAGCAGATAAACCGAGCCATTGGCGTTCATCACAATCTGACCATGGTCGTTGATCCCCACCGCGCTCCCCTCGGCGATGCCGGCGCTCACGGTTCCCAGGTCGTATACGGTTCCGTTCTGGTAGAGAAACGGCCGGGAGACGCCGTTGGCCTGCGTGACGATCCCGACGGCCTGGCCGCCCGCGTTCAGAGCGGCGGGCTGCAACGAAACAAACCCCGGAGGCAAGGGGATCGCCGCCGTCAACCCCGTGGTGCCGTTGGGAGAGGATGGAGTCCAGAGGAATCCTTGCTGACCGCAGCACGCCTGGCTGCTCATTCCAGCGATGGCGCCGGTGCTGTTGATGGCCAGCAGTTGACTGAGAGAGATAACCGTACCCGGACCGTACAGGGGCAAACCGTTGATGTCCGTGAGGCTTCCGGCGCTTCCATTGGCCACGGAGGGCGTGAAGAGTTGTGTAACTGACGCTCCCGGCTCTGAGATTATTGCCTGCCCGAAATCATTGATCGCGGCGGCCGGGATAGAAGTGTTAACCGTCCCGGTGGCGCCGTTTGGCGACGAGGGGGTCCACAAAAATGAGCCGGTATAATTGCAGGAGTGGGACTCGTCGTAGCTGCAGCCGGAGTATCCAATCACCTGGCCGAAGTCGTTGATGCCGTTCGCTCGGGAGGGCGCGCCCAGAAACGCCACGGAGCTTCCGATCGTGCCGTTGGCGGCGTTTGGTGACCACAGCATTGCCTGCTCCCCCGGGGTCAAAACACCGTTCGAACCAGCTACCTGTCCGCGGTCGTTGATGGATGCGGCTCTGCTGAAGCCGAGATCGATAATACTCCCCGCGGTTCCGTTCGGCGTGGACGGGGTCCACAAGAGTCCGGAACTTCCGGTGAGTGCGACCTGACCGAAGTTGTTCAACGGCCTCGGAGGGCTGGCGCTGGAACTCGCCGCAATCCTGGTCACCACATAGTTGCCCGATGGGGCCTGGAATCTCCGCACAAAAAAGGCCGTAACCCCTCCGGGGGAGGACACGGTTACGGTCAACGGCGTCGTGCTAACGCGTCCTAACGACGGTCCCCAGAAAGCAAAGTCATATCCGCTTGCCGGGTTTTCAGTAAACGTCACTGTGGTGTTGGCGTCATACCATCCTCCGCCCGACACGGATCCGCCCTCCGGCGGACTAGCCTGCACGGTGATGAAACATTGCTTCTTGAAGTTCGCGGTGTAAGTTGCCGCCTGCCCGGGCGCCACGATCGTGCGTGAATTGGCGGTTGCCCCGTCTTGCCATCCGGTGAAGAGGTACTGGATGAACAGGGCGTCGCTCTGCGGCGACAGGAATGTGATGGTGCAACTGGCCGCCGCGGTCCAGTTCAGCGTCTGCGGCGCGGCGTATGCGCCCGGGGAGCATCCGGTGCCGGTCACGGTGAATACGCGGCCGGACGGGTTCGACGAAATGGTGACCGGAACGCCCGATGCCAACGTTGGCGTAACGGGAGAGAGCAGGTAGACTCCTTGCGCGTTCAGGCCGGGGTTAACCACTATCTGTCCGTGGTTGTTGATCCCCGCGACGAACTGCGCGCCGCCCAATCCGGTGGTCAACGTGCTCAAGTCGTACATGATGCCGCCGGTGTAGAGGAAGGGAGCGGTGGAGGTGCATGCGCCCGTGCTATCGAGTCGGCACCATTCCCCAGCGACCTGTCCGCTGTCATTGAGTAGATGAGCATTCACCCCGGTGAATTCCGCGGGGACAGGTATCTCCGAAACCGTTCCCGTGGCGCCATTCGGCGATGCCGGCGTCCAGAGGAAAAATTGACACCCTGGGGCACCGCAGGTAGATTCTCCTAAAATGGCGCCGTTGTTATTGATTGCGAGCACATAGTCGATACCGGAAATGGGAGTGAAGGTGCCGGTGGCGCCATTGGCCGTAGTAGGCGTGAACAAGAGCGGAGTGGCTGGCCCCGGGGGATTGATGATGACTTGGCCGAAATCGTTAATCCCGGCCGCGTTTTTGAATCGGCTATCGGGGTTCACGGTCCCGGTCGCGCCATTCTCCGTTGAAGGGGTCCAAAGGAATTCGTTGGCGATCACCTGTCCGAAGCTGTTGATCGCCTTCGGACCGATTGTCGAGCTAACCGGAAGAATGACAGAGGCGCCAGAGTTCCCGCTGGGGGTGTCCGGCGACCACAAAAACACCTGATTGTGGGGGCCAGATCCAACTACCTGCCCGCGACTGTTTATCGCGTTGGCCGCGACGGCGGTTCCGGGACTCGGGACGACGCCGGAGATCGGCACCTCGCTGCCTACGGGTGCGTTGGCCGACGCAGGAGTCCATAGAAATGGCGCAATAGGATAGGAACCCACAACCTGGCCTGAGGCATTGATCGGGGAACCATAATAAGGAATTTGGCCGGTGGAAATCTGCGTCAGGACATAATTTCCCGGTGGTGGGGGTGTCGCGGCTGAGGCCGTCAAACACAGGGGGACAAGAAGAACCACGGTAAGACGGGGCCCGAAAAAGGACATACCGGTACTATATTAGCCTAAATCCCCCCCCCCGCAAGATACCCGGGCTCTGAGGCTAGCATGGCTAGCAAGCCGGCGAAATTCGGAACGGACCCGCAAACCGGGGCGCCTGCCCCACCTCTGGGCGGGTGCCTTCGGACACGCTTTCCAAACGATGGACTAAGTGGGGTAAGTCGCTCTCGTGGCACGGCTCCGGGACACTAAGATCGAGCATTACCCGCGAGCCCTGGTCAGGTGACTCCTTGGCCAGCACGATGACTCGCGTGCCCAGACGCAGAGCCTCCTGCGTATTATGAGTGACAAACAGGATCGTAGTCCCGGTAGCGCGCCACAGCTCGCGAATCAGTCGCTGCATGTCTTTGCGGGTGCCCGGATCGAGCGCGCTGAATGCCTCATCCATCAGCAGAATTCTCGGCCGGGTCATCAACGCCTGGGCGATGGCGACACGCTGCTGCATGCCGCCCGAGAGTTGGTCGGGATACTTGCGCGCATCCTCTTTGCGCAACCCGGTGCGCCGCAGATACTCGAAGGCTTCCTCCCGGAATTCACGCCGGCGGCGATAGAAGCTCGGAGTCAGCCGGCCGAAGAGACTGAACTCACTGACTTCCGGACCGAACGTGATGTTATCGAGCACGGTCTTATCGGGGAAGAGTGAGTACTTCTGCGGGACGTAGCCGCGGGTCCGGTCTGGCTGGCGATGCTCGCGGCCATCCACCAGGATGCGTCCGGTTTGCGGCTGTTCGCAGCCTAATACAAGACGCAGCAGAGTGGATTTCCCGCAGCCGGTCTGGCCCAGCACACAAACGAATTCGCCCTCCTCGATACGCAGGTCGATCGCCTCGAGCACCGGGCGCGGCGGCGTGCCGTAAGAGACCGCGACGTTGTCAATGCGAATCATCAAGACTCCCGAAACCAGGGGTGCAGTTGGCGATTGAGAAGGCGCATTCCGAAATCCACCAGGAAGAGCAGCATCGCCACCCAGAGCACGTAGGGAATGATCACGTCCATGCCCATGTGCCGGCGCAGCAGCGCGATGCGGTAAGCCAAGCCGTCCGTAGAGGCGATCATCTCGCCCGCGAACAGAAACAGCATGACGGCTTTCAGGTTCAGCCGGATGCTGTTGAGCACGCGCGGCGCGATCTGCTTCAGCACCACCCGGTAAGCCACGTCGAAATCGCCGGCGCCCAGGGTGAAGGCCTTCACGGTCTGCTCGGCAGGCACGGCGCGTGTGAGGTTGAAGGTGTCCAGGATGATGGTCGGGGTGACGCCGATCACGATCAGCATGATCTTGGCCAGCTCGTCGATCCCGAAGGCGATGAAGAGAATGGGCAGCAGCGAGAGCGCCACTATCTTGTCGAAGAACAGCACGAAGCGCAGGAAGAAGGCGCCGACGTAGGGGAACAGCCCCATGTGCAGGCCCAGCAGCACCGCCGGAATCAGCAGCAGCATGCTGTAGAAGAAGCGCCGCGAGGTGGCCTTGGTGTCTTTCCAGAGCATGCTTCCGAGGAAGCGCTGCGTGAACGTGGTGGCCGGCGCCTGGGCTTCGTCGTCTTCGGCGGGCTTGAGCGCCGCGTCGAACATGCCGCGGGCCATTTGCGTCACGGTGGGCATCACGCGGTCCTCGGGATTGTCGCGGTGGCGCGCCTGCGAGACGTAGAAGTAGAGCGCGATGCCAAGGGCGAAGAGAGTCCACGAGAGGAGCGTGGTCCAGGTGCGTCCGGGCTTGGCGTGGATCAGCAGGAAGCCGGCTGACATCAGAGTTTCCCCTGGGCGGCCTGCTGCATGTAGGCCAGGTCGAAGAAGAGGCGCACGCGGTCGGGCTTGCCTTGCACCGACCCATCGGGATAGCGGATGGCCACGTCGTCCACCGACTTCGTGTTGGCGCCTAGCAGGCCGTGATCGAAGCAGAATTGCCGGACCAGCGCCATTTTCTCCTTGAGGCCGGGCGACGCGCCGAAGTCCACGGCGGATTGCGGCGTGTAGAACATCTTCGTGGTGCTGAGCTGCTCCTTGTAGGATTCAAGCGTGTCCTGCGAGCCCTCGGCGATCGCGGCGAGGATCTTGTCGGTGTGCATCTGGGAGAGCATTTCGAACCACGCGCCGGCGAGCGCCTTGGCGAACTTCTGGCCGGCGCCATCGGGGCGATTGAGCACGTCGGTGCGGACGACGGTGAGGTCGAGGATCTCGCCCGGAATCTGCGAGGAGTTGAACAACGACGCGATGCCCTTCTGCTTGAGGATCTGGGAGACCATGGGCTTCCAGGTGACGACCGCGGAGGCGGAGGTGTCGCCGAGATAGGCGGTGGCGATGTCGGAGTCGGAAGTGTTGACGAGGCGCACGCGCTTGATCTCGTCGCGCAGGCCGTTGATGGTCATGGCGCGATCGAAGAGATACTCGGATACGGTCTTTTGCACCAGCAGCAGCTTCTTGCCGGCGAGATCTTTCAGTTGCAGCCCGTTACGCACCAGCAGCGCGTCGTTCCCGTTGGAGTAGTCGCCGATGAGGACCACCGTGGTGGGCACGCCCGAGGCCGCCGGCATGTCGAGGGCTTCCATGTTGGTCATGGCGCAGGCATCGATGTTGCGCGCCACGAAGGCGTCCAGCGACGGCGCGTAGTCGAAGCGCTGCACCTTGATCGAGATGCCGTACTTGTCGGCCCACTTGCGCAGGATGCCGGCCTTGTTCATGTAGTAATAGGGCGTCCATCCGGCGTAGACCGACCACCCCACCGTGAAGGCGGGTTTCTGGGCAAAGGCCGAGATTGCTAATAAGAAGAGAGTCAGAGTCCGCATCGCAATTCCAGTGACTCGCGGCTGGGCGAGCAGGACGGAAAGCTCCGCGGCGACACGGCCTGGGCTTTCCGCAATTCTACCATGACGGCTGGTGGGGCAGGCGCTTTCGCCTGCCAACATCAGAGCCGCGACCGTAAGGGAGCGGTCGCTGCATCTGTCAAGCACTTCTGGTCCCCTCGCGCGACAGGTAGCCGCGCCATCCGCCGAAGCGGGTGATCTCCGCGGAGCCGGCCACGGCATACGGTTCACAGATGAAGCACTTCACCATCTCGCCACTATCCAGGGTGGCGCTGCCGATGCCCAGCGGCGGCCGCACCGCCGCCACAAAACTGCCGAAACAGTTTTCCGGCACGGCCCATACTTCCACTTCGATTCCGGGTCCTTCAAAAGCGTCGTCGCGCACCAGCCCGGGCTTGGGCGGCACGGAACGATCCAGCGCGTACAGACGGTAGCCGCGTGCCGTGCGGCAGATCTTGACGCGCCGCGCGCCGCGCTCCGTGAGCTGCCAGTTCAACTGTTGGCCGGTCAGGTGCGCCCCTACCACCGCCACCGGAATGCATCCGGGCGGGCAGCGCTCCAGCTCCACCGCGGGGCCGGGGACCTCGGTGTGCGCGCGATGGTAAACATCGGCCACCCAGAGCAGGGCTTCATCCGAGAAGGCCGGCCCCAGGAACGAAATGCCGAAGGGCAGGCCGTTGGAGCGGAAGCCCGCGGGCACCGCCACCGCCGCCAGGTCGAGCAGGTTCACGAAGTTGGTGTAGTAGCCCAGGTTGCTGTTGAGGCGCACCGGCTCGCGGGCGACGTCTTCGTGGCTGTAGATGGTGCCGGTGGTGGGCAGCACCAGCACGTCCATGCGCTGCCATTCGGCCTCCGTCGCCCGGCGCAGCTCGCGCAGACGGTAGTCGGCCTGAAAGGCTTCGACCGCGGTGTAGCGCTCGGCGCCGGAAATGATCTTGCGGACGATAGCGTCCATGTCGGCCGCGTGCGAGTCCAGGAAGGTGCGGAACTCGGCCAGGCGCTCCGCCACCCAGGGACCGGAATACAGAAGGTCGGCGGCGCCGCGGAAGGGCGAAAAATCGATTTCGACTTTCTGCCCTCCGAGACCTTCGATTTGGGCGAGAGCTTTGCGATACAAAGCCGCGGCTTCCTCGTCGCCGAAGAACTCGAGTTGATGGTCGGCGGGCGCCCCGAAGCGGAACGGACCGCCCAGCCACGGGGCGGCGTCCTGGCCGGCCGCGGGCGCGCGCGAGAACGTGTCGAGCGGATCGAATCCGCGGGCCGCCTGCCACACGGTGTGAGCGTCGTGACAGGTTTTGGCGAGAATGGATACGCAGTCGAGAGTGCGGCAGGCCGGCACCAGGCCGAGCGTGCTGAGAAGTCCGCGCGTGGGCTTCAGGCCGATCAGGTTGTTGAACGCGGCGGGGACGCGGCCCGACCCGGCGGTGTCCGAGCCGAGCGCGAAGCTCACCAGGTTTTGGGCCACGGCTACCGCCGAGCCGGAGCTCGACCCTCCCGAGATGTACCGCTGGTCGAAGACGCTGGAGCAGGCGCCGTAGGGCGTGCGGGTTCCCACCAGGCCGGTGGCGAATTGATCGAGGTTGGTCTTGCCGATGGGAATGGCGCCGGCGTCGACCAGGTTCTGCACCACTGTCGCGTTGCCCGCCGGGGAATAGGCGTACGCCGGACAGCCGGCCGTGGTGGGCAACCCGGCCACGTCGATGTTGTCTTTGACGGCGAATGGCACGCCGAAGAGCGGCTTGGCGGCCGCCAGAGAATCGGATTCCAGCTTGCGCGCCCGTGAGATGGCGGCTTCGCGCGGCACGATGGAGATCCAAACGGGTTCGAGCGCAGTGGCTTGAATGCGGCGGTAGATCTCGGCGACGATTTCCGAGGGCTTGGCCTCGCGCGTGCGGTAGAGGTTGCGCAGCGCGGCCAGGTTCAGCGAGAGATGGGAGGTCATGGAAGTTGCCTCACGGTGATCAGGTGTTGTCCGGCGCTGACCAGGGCGCCGGGAGTGCAGTTCAGCTTTTCAATCGTGCCCGGGAACGGCGCGGCCACCGCGATCTCCATCTTCATCGCTTCCAGAATCAGCAGCCGGTCTCCGGCTTCCACGCGCTGGCCGGCTTCCACCGCGATGTTCCACACACTCGCGGTCAGCGGAGCGCAGACCGGGCGGCATCCTTCGGGGATGACATCTGGCGCCGATCGCACAAGCTCGTCACTCTCGGCCGGCTGGAATTGGCCCCACCGCTCGCGCTCGGCCAGAAAGGCTTCCTGCTGGCGGCGCTTGAATCGCGCGGCATCGGGCTCTATCGATTGCAGGAACGCGTGGTAGTCGCGCAGGCGGAAATCCTGCTGCTCGACGCGCAGCGGGTATCCACCGTGCGGAAAGGCGTCGCGGATTTCGAGCAGCTCGCCCGCCGACACGGGGTAGAAACGGAGCTGGTCGAAGAAGCGCAGCAGCCACGGAGGGTCGGAGTGGTACTGGTTCCACATCTGCAGCGTGCGGCCCACGAACTGGTAACCGCCCGGGCCTTCCATGCCGTACACGCAGAGGTAAGCGCCGCCGATGCCCACCGCATTTTCGGGAGTCCACGTGCGCGCCGGATTGTACTTCGTGGTGACCAGGCGATGGCGCGGGTCCGTGGGAGTGGCCACGGGAGCGCCCAGGTACACGTCGCCCAGCCCCAGTACCAGGTAGTGCGCATCGAAAACGATGCGGCGTACCTCGTCGATGGAATCGAGGCCGTTGATGCGCCGGATGAACTCGATGTTGCTGGGGCACCACGGCGCGTCGGGGCGCACCGACTGCATGTATTTGCGGATGGCCAACTGCGTGGCCGGGTCGTCCCAGGAAAGCGGCAGGTGCACGATGCGCGAGGGAACCGAGATGTCGTCGAGATCGGGGATGCGCCGTTCGCAGGCGTCCAGCGCCGCCAGGAGGGCATCCCGGCGCAGGCGGTCGCCATCGTAGTGGATTTGGAGAGAGCGGACGCCGGGTGTGATGTCCACGATGCCGGGAAGATTCTCGGCGCGCAGCGCGGTCTCGAGCGCGTGGACGCGGAAGCGCAGGTTCAGGTCGAGGACGTTAGGACCATATTCGACCAGCAGGTTGCGGTCGCCGGCGGCGCGGCAGACCATTCCGGGGCGAGAGGCCACTGTAGCACAGGCATTCTTGCCTGTGTCTTTGAAGCGCACCGTGTCCCCGGGTTTGAGCTGACCAATTTTCCAAAGCTCGTCGTGAACGATAGTGGCGGGGCACACGAAGCCGCCGAGCGAGGGGCCGTCGGGGCCGAGAATCACCGGCATGTCGCCTGTGAAGTCGATGGTGCCAATGGCGTAGGCGTTGTCGTGGATGTTAGACGGGTGCAGTCCGGCTTCGCCGCCGTCTTTGCGCGCCCAAGTGGGTTTGGGGCCGATCAGGCGCACGCCCGTGCGGTCGGAGTGGTGGTGGACTTTCCAGTCAGTGGAGAAGAAAGTGTCGATGTCTTCGGGTGTGAAGAAGTCTGGCGCTCCGTGGGGACCGTACATAACAGCGATCTCCCACTGGTGCGGAAAATGCGTCTGGGTGGGGCAGGCGCTTTCGCCTGCCAACCGATTTTCTATCAGGTCCTCCGGGAGCGGTCCAGGCAGGATAGTCAGACTGTCTCCGGCCCGCAACACGCGGCCGAAGCGGCCCAGGATGAAGGTACTGCGGCTGCCCAGATAGACCGGCACGTCGAATCCGCCCGAGACCGCGAGGTAACTGCGGACGCCGGCCTCCGGGATCGCAGGCATTTCCAGCCGATCCCCGGCCTTCACGGCAACTGCCTCGTAGCGGGGCACCGCCGCGCCCTCGAGGCGGGCGCCGAAATCGGCTCCGGTGATCGCGATGACCGTGTCGCACGTGAAGCGCAGAGTCGGTCCGGTGACTGCGATCTCCAGTCCGGCGGCGTCTGCGGGGTTGCTCACCAGGCGGTTCGCGAGGCGAAAGGAAAGATCGTCCATCGGGCCTGAGGGCGGGACGCCGACGTGCCAGTATCCCAGGCGGCCGGGGTAATCCTGCACGGTGGTTTGCGTGCCGGGCTCGATGACTTCGATGGCGCGGCGCCGGTAGTCGAAGTCGCGGAGAAACGAAGTCAGGATTCCGCCCGCCGCCACCGCGGGGTGGGCGCAGACTTGCCGTAGGTATTCGAGGTTGGTCTCGATGCCGTAGAGTTGGGTCTGATCGAGCGCGCTGCGAAGCTTGTCAAGCGCGGCCTCGCGAGTTTCACGGTGGACCATGATCTTGGCCAGCATGGGGTCGTAATACGGGGTCACTTCGCTGCCCGATTCGACCCAGGTTTCGACGCGCGCGTTTTGCGGCCAGTGGACGAGAGAGAGCTGCCCGGCGCAGGGCTGGAAGTTGCGCGCGGGGTCTTCGGCATAGATGCGGACTTGCATGGAGTGGCCGGCGGGCGGCGCGGCGCGGATGGGCGACTCACCGGCGGCCTGAAGGACCATCCACTCCACCAAATCGACCCCGGTGACTTCTTCGGTGACGCCGTGCTCCACCTGCAGGCGCGTATTGACTTCGAGGAAGTAGAACCGCGCGGTGTCGTTGTCGTACAGAAACTCCACCGTGCCCGCGGATTGGTAGCGCACGGCTTCGCCAAGCCGCACGGCGGTCGCCAGCAGGGCGGCGCGCGATTGCCGATCGAGGCCCGGAGCGGGGGTCTCCTCGATCACTTTCTGATTGCGGCGCTGCGCGGAGCAGTCGCGCTCTCCCAGGGCGGCCACCGTGCCTTTGCCATCGCCGAAGATCTGCACTTCGATGTGGCGGGCGTTGGCCACGAAGCGTTCCAGGTAGAGGCCGGCACTGCCGAAGCTCGACTGACTCAGGTGCTGGACGGCGGCGTAGGATTCCGTAAGCTCGCCGGCCGATCCGCAGAGCCGCATGCCGATGCCGCCTCCCCCGGCGGTGCTTTTGAGCATCACGGGATAGCCGATGCTGGCGGCCGCGGCCAGAGCTTCGTCCAGCGAGTCCAGCAGGCCCGTGCCGGGCAGCAGCGGGGCGCCATTCTCGGAGGCAATGCGTCGCGCCGTGTGCTTTAGGCCGAAAGCCCGCATCTGCTCCGGCGTGGGTCCGATGAAGACGATGCCCGCGGCCGCGCAGGCCTCCGCGAACCCGGCGTTCTCGCTGAGGAAGCCGTAGCCGGGATGGATCGCTTGGGCTCCCGCGCGGTGGGCCGCTTCGAGAAGGTCGGGGATGGCGAGATAGGTTCCGGGCAGGCGATGGGCTTCGCCCGCGCGCACGTGCAGGGAGTGGCGGTCGTGCTCGGTGTAGACCATGACCGGAGCGATCCCCATCTTGCGCAAGGTTCGTGCGATGCGGCACGCGATGGCGCCGCGGTTGGCAATGAGGACTTTCTCAAACACCACCACTCTCCGCTCTCAGCAGGAACCCTGGACAACCCACTGCTTCTGAGCCACTTGTGGGGCAGCCAATCCTGGCTGCCGCCGGCTTCAGCCGGCGCTCCTCGAGTCGTGAGGCCCGCACCGCCCCGTGGCCAATCCTACGCGTGAACATCAGGGGTTCCAGATCAGCACCTGCACGGGCGTGGGATTGTACGCGTTGCAGGGATTGTTGAGCTGCGGGCAGTTGCTGATCAGCGCGAGAACATCCATTTCGGCCCTCATCTCGACATACTTGCCGGGGTCGGAGATGCCGTCTTCAAACGTCAGCCCGCCTTCGGGAGTAACCGGCACGTTCATGAAGAAGTTGATGTTGCTGGTAATGTCGCGCTTGGTCATTTCGTTGCCCCACTCGGTGACAGCCTTCAAAAAGCTGCTGCGGCAGGCGTGCATGTGCCGCTTCTCGATGGCGTAGCGCACCATGTTGCTTTCGTTCGCGCAGGCGCCGCCCACGGTGTCGTGGCGCCCGCAGGTGTCGGCCACGATGGTGAGCAGCACGTTGCCGTTCGTCGACATGAGTTGCGTGCCCGTAGTGAGGTAGAGGTTGCGCTGCTCGCGGATAGTGTCCTGCGCGCTGTAGCGGTCCGAGTAGTCGCGCGCGTTGTAGAACAGGGTGTCCACGGCCTGGTTGCCGTGGAGATCGACGATTCGGAAGTACTGACCCTTGGACACTTCGTGGATCCAGGGCTCGCCGGGCGGGATCACGAAGCTGTAGGCCGCGCCGGAGGGATCGCGCGGGCTTTCGACGATGCGGATGCCGCTCATAGGAAGTATCGCTCCGTGAGGGTGAAGCCGCGTCCGTTTTCGGGGCGCGAGAGGCGGCAGGGATCGTCCGGCCCGGGCGGCGGCGCGCGGCGGATCGAGAGATGCACCGGCTTGGGCTGATAGGCCGGCGCGGGGTCGAGTGGGTGCGGGCAGGTGTTGAGGATGGTCAGCACGTTCATCTCGGCCCGCAGCTCGATGTAAGAGCCGGGCGCGGAGTTGTTCTCGTGGTAAGTCATGGCGCCGTCTTCGGCCACGTCCACCCGGCTGAAGAAGTTGACGTTCGGAACCAGGTCGCGGGGGCCGAGTCCCCACTTGCCTAGCTCGATCAGGAAGCTGTCGTGGCCGTTGCGGTGGTATTGGTTGCGGAGCTGCTGGTAAGTGCCCTCGCCGTACCGGGACTTCAGCATGACGGCGTGGGAGCAGCCGCCCAGCGGGTCGTGCCAGCCCACCGTGTCGGCCACGATGGAGCAGAGGATCCGGCCCATGTCGGAGTACAACACGGCGCCGGTAGTGAGCCGGGCGATGTGCTGGGCCTTCAGCGTGTCGGGCATGTTATAGCGCTCCGCGGGGCATTCGAAGTTATAGAAGAGAGCGCCGGCGTTGGCGCCGCCTTCTATGTCAGTGAGTCTCAAAGCGGTGCCGCGCTTCAGTACGTGGGACCAACTGGCTCCCGGTTGTACAGTCTCTTCCCATAAGACCGACGTGTCACTCATAGATACACCTCTCCTGTCACTTGGCCGGCGAACGCGATTAATTGAGTGACTGAGTGCCGGGCGGGCCGCAGCAGACGTCCATGGCGGTCATCCGGAGAAAGACGCGGAGCGAAATACGGGGTCGCGTGAGCCGCTGCAGGTTTGTCGCCAGGGACATCAGGCACAAGTATGGCAGAGGACGGGCAGCGCGCGGCACAAAAAGTTTCTATGCTGCCAATCAAAAACCCCGGGGGGTAGCCCGGATTTCTCATCGGCCGGGCATCGACACGGGTGTCTGAGCCGCGCCTGCCATAACAGTCTGTTCGCACTTAACCGTGGCGCACGCTCTCAGCGTGCCGTGCCGGCACTCCGTTGCACGGAGCGACTCTTGCCGGCATGTCTTTGCTGCGACCGATGAGAAATCCGGGTTAGGCCTTCCTCCTTTCCGGCGTGTGGTAGGAGTTCAAAACTGTGGTCCGGCCGACCGGCCGTTGCCTAACGCGCTCAAGTAAACCTGCCGGATGATTTGCACCCGCCGGCGGTGAATGTCGATAACAGCCGCTCGACCTCTTCACACTGGCACTCCGGGCATTTCAGGTCACGGTCGGCGTCCGACATCCGGCGCAGCATTTCAAAGCTCCTGCCGCACCCTTGGCAGCGATATTCGTACATGGGCATAGTGATCTACTGCCAGGATGCAAAATCCGCGCGCTGGTGACAAGTGAGCCCGTTCGGCGCCACGGCCGTCAACGGCTGAGGGCGTCCGCCCCACTTGGCCGGCAGACGAAACTCGATTCCTCGTCCGTGCTTCCCTTTCCCTGGTACACGGCGGTCTGCGGGTAGGGGCACAGGGGCCGCGTGCGGTCGGTCTTGCCGTTGCGCACCCGAGAGGCGGCGATGCGGGCGGGTGGGCGTTTTTCTTCCACCCACTGCTCCAGTGCCGTCACCATGTCGAAGGTGCTGGTGCCATCGCCGCCGCCGCAGTGGGCCATGCCGGGGACCATGAAGAGGCGGTAAGAATCCTGCACTTTGGCGGCTCCGCCGAGGCGGGCCAGCACGGAGTCGTAGTAATCCACGCTGTTGCCGGGCGCAATCTGCGGGTCGCTCCAGCCGTGGTACTGGATGAGCTTGCCGCCCGCCAGGAAGGGCTTCAGATCGGGATCGACGGCATTGATGCGCCCGGCGTCGAGCTTTTCGGCGCGCGCCACGTCGCGATCGAAATCGAGCGTGCGAAAATCCCACTTCGGGTCTTCGAAAACCACGTACCGGAAATAGTCGAGCCCGATCGAGAGAGGCTGCGGACCGGCCCAGGTGGCCCATCCCAGCTCGCTGCCCGGCTCCAGGCCGGGATAGAGCGGGCGCTTGGTCCGCGGATTGACCGAAGGGCCGTAGATTTTACGCGCGGCTTCCACCTGTGCGTGAGTCAGGCAACCCGGGCCGTCGGCGCCCGTGCACTCGAGAACCGCCGGGTCGAAGTGACAGCGCCGCGGGTCTTCGAGCACCCCATCGGTGACGCCATCGAGCGAGTCGCAGGCTGTCAGCACGGCGTTGTGAATGGCTGGATACTTGTCCGGGGGAATGTAACCAGCATCGTCGTTGTGAACGGCCTGCGCGGACCAAAGTGACTGGGCGGCGCGGCCGGTCCAGTTGGCCGCGGGGGATCCGGCGATAATGCCATCGTAGTCCTCGGGGTAGCGCTGGGCTTCCTTGAGACCCTGCTTCCCGCCCGCCGAGCAGCCGTTCCAATACGAATGCCGGGGACCGTTCCCATAGTAGGCGGCGATGATGGCCTTGGTCTTCAGGGTCATCTCGTGTTCGGAGCGGTAAGCGTAGTCGATCAACTTTTCGGGATGGCCGAGGGCGAAACTGGCGCTCGATCCCGTGTGGCCGGTGTCGGTGGAACTGGTCGCATAGCCGCGGCCGAGGGCGAGGGTCATGGCCGCGCGGTTGATGGATCCCGACCACCCGCCGTTGCCCACCGCCTGATACTTGCCGTTCCAATCGGTGGCGGGCAGCCAGACTTCGATCTGGATGTCGGAATCGCTGGAGGGCTTCAGGGTGGCGGCCACGCGGCAGAAAGGAGGGTTCCTGGTGTAGGCGCCGGTGCCGGGCGTGTAGTGCCACTCAGCGGCCACGTGCTCGGCCACGGTGATGGTGGTGTCAGGCAGGCGCAACGCGGCGAGGGCCTGGCAGTCGGCTGCCAAAGACGGTGCGACGAAAACCAGGGCGAGGATCGCGGGGCGCACGACAAACAAGATATCAGATGCGATGGCCGGGCATCGACACGAGTGTTTGCGCCACGC
>Ga0209415_10005125_pt1 | contig 23682 bp, 16 predicted proteins | sample PeaSoiSIISIP2007_FD_187696 | JGI IMG/M metagenome (GOLD analysis project Ga0209415, IMG submission 187696) | Peat soil microbial communities from Weissenstadt, Germany - SII-SIP-2007 (SPAdes) (version 2) | ecosystem: Environmental > Terrestrial > Soil > Wetlands > Peat | place: Germany... | reverse complement strand
CCGACTGGAACCTTCACGGTCAGAAATGTGTCGGAGACGATTTTGAATGACGTTGCCAGGGTCCCGTTGAACGAAACGCTGGTTGCGCCCGTCAAGCCTTGACCGAGGAAGTCGATGGTCGCTCCAACCTTGCCCTGCGTGGCTGGCGAGCGCGTGAATGGAGGCAGCCCCATGTCGAAACTGAAAAAGACACCGCAGCACAATGAATTCCCGCTGGCAGTCCCATAGAATTTCCCGTTTGTGTGTTGTACCAGAGGCGTTTCGGGAATAATCCCGTCGGTGCAGCCCGCGACCGAGCAGAAACTGTGGAGAAATGTCACGGTGCCGCCGGTAGTGACTTGGAAGATTGTTCCGTAGCCGTTCTTTCCGCCAAGCTCGGTTACCCCGTAAAGATTACCGTCGCTGCCAAGCGTCAGCCCGGCCACGGGCAGCTCTCCAAGAAGCTCTGGCTGGGCGTACTGGAAGCTGTAGACCAGCGTGTACGTTCCAGATGCGGAGATCTTGAAGATCGTTCCCTCGTTGTTGGCGCCGCCCTCGTAGGTGGTTCCCCAGAAATCGCCGTCGCTGCCCTGAACCAACACTCCGATCGGCCGTGTGCCATCCGTGGGGTAACCTTTGAAGGTGTGCAGCGCGGTTATCTTGCCGCCCGCGGTCGCCTTGTACACCGTGCCGCATCTGCAAGTCGGATCCCCGCCCGCCTGCGCGGTTCCATAAAAGTTGCCGTCAGTGCCCTGCGTCGGAAGGTTTGGGTTGTAGCCGTTGTTGTAGTCAAACGGGTACGCAGTGAGTTTCCCTTTGGTCGTGATCTTGTAGAAGACGCCATAGGTGCCGGCGTAGACGCTGGCATCCGTTCCATAGAAGTTGCCGTCCGTACCTTCGAACGGCGCGTATAAAGGGTCGCCCTGGTCGTTGAGGTGCTGGCTGGTGGTTCCGGCGGTAAAGTCCCATAGTTTGGTCCATGTGCCCGTGTCAGTGATCTTGAAAACCGTGCCGGCGCCCTCGGCGCCACCGGTTGCAGTGGTTCCGTAAAGATTGCCGTCGGTTCCCAGCGTCACGCCGCCCCAGGGGTCAGTGCCCGTCACGAGACAGTGGCCGAGTTCCGCACAGAAGCTGTAAACCAGCGAATAGCCTCCCACGGTGGTCATCCTGTAGACGCTACCGGAATTGTAAGTTCCATTGCTTTGGATGGTGCTGTACAACGCACCGTCTGTGCCTTGCGACAACACTGCAGGCGCGGCAACGCCGGTAGTGTTACTGATGGTTTCCGGGTAGGTATACAGCGGGGTAAATGTTTGGGCAGCGGCGGCCGCGGCAAGAAGCAGCGTCAGTGTGACAAACAAGAGTACGGTTCGGCGTTTCATAAGACACTCTCCCAGAAACAAAATTCTTGCGGACTGTGGCGAAAGAGAGCCCAACGGCTCGGGCTGACGACTGCCAGGGGAGAGATTTGGGACCGAGGGGCGAAATTATCTCTCCCGCGAGTGGCCGCGTCAAGATGAAACACTTTGCGCTTGTGAATCGGCATCAAACCGGACTGCCTTCCTGATTGGCCAACCTTCCCCACAATTTTCTGTGCCCGGCCGGCATGGTTCGTGGCACAATGTTTCCGCTCACCCCAGACGCTGTTCGACGGACAGTTTGCACGATCCCCCGCTGCATGTCCTGACGGAATTCTTAAGAACTCTAAAGCGTGGCTAAGTCCATGAATTACAGAGGCATTACCCGAGACGCGGCAGAGAATTCAGGGCGCCTGTGGCGCTTTGCCGACTATGAGTTCGACGAACTAGGACGGGCGTTGCGCATCAAGGGCCGGGCGGTAGAGCTGGAATCGAAGCCCCTGGACATCCTCCTGCAGCTGCTTTTGCATGCCGGCGAGGTGGTGACCAAGGAAGAGTTGCTGGAATCGGTGTGGCCGGACGTGATGGTGGTGGATGGATCGCTGGCGACGGCGGTTTCAAAGCTGCGCAAGGCGATGGGAGACGAGGATCATCCGGCGATTGTCACCGTACCGCGGGTGGGATACCGGCTGGCGGTGCCGGTTTACTGCAAGACGGTGGCGGCGGCGGCCGGGCCAGAGTTGGGATTCAAACCGGGAGACTCGGTTCCGGGACGCGAGCAATGGCGGCTTTCGCGGCCCATGGACGTTTCGGGATCGAGTGAAGTCTGGCTGGGGGAAAATCCTAAAACGCACGAACAACGGGTTTTCAAGTTTGCGGGGGATGGGGCGCGGCTAAAGGGCCTGAAGCGGGAGATTACGGTCTCGCGGTTCTTGCGGGAATCGCTGGGGGACCGGCCGGAGTTCGTGCGCATCCTGGAATGGAACTTTGAGACGCTGCCGTTCTTTCTGGAAAGCGAGTATGCGGGACAAAGCCTGGCGGAATGGGCGGAGACACAGGGAGGACTGGCGAAGATTCCGTATGCCACCCGCTTGCAATTGCTGGTGGATGTGGCTAAAGCGGTGGCGGCGGCGCACGACATTGGAGTGCTGCACAAAGATCTGAAGCCGGCCAATATCCTGGTGGTGCCTGGAAGCGATGGAGGTTGGCAGATCAAGGTCGCGGACTTCGGCAGCGCTTCCCTGTTCGATCCGTCGCGGCTTCAGCAGTTGGGAATTACGAATCTGGGATTCACGCAAACCACGTCGCTTGAAACCCAGCCGATGACCGGCACACTGATGTATCTGGCGCCGGAAGTGCTGGCGGGGCAGTCTCCCAGCGCGGCGGCGGATGTTTATGCGCTCGGCGTCATGTTGTACCAGTTGACGATTGGAGACTTCCGCAAGCCGCTAGCGCCGGGGTGGGAGGCGGAGATTCAGGATCCGCTGATTCGGGAAGATATTGCGGATGCGGCTTGCGGCGATGCTGCCCGGCGTCTGAGTAGCGCGGCGGATCTGGTGGAGCGGTTGCTAACTCTGGAGCCGCGGCGGATCAAGCGCGACGAACTGGAAGCTGCCAAGCTTCGGGCCCAGGTCGCCGAGCGCAAGTTGGCCGAAACGCGGGCGAGGCGGCCATGGGTGGTGCTGGCAGTAGTCGCGTTGGCAGCTGGACTTGCTGTGAGCGTTGTACTGTACCGGCGAGCTGCCCGGGAACGCGACAATGCCAACCGGCAGACCGCGATTGCCAGCGCCGTCAGCAGGTTTCTTTCCGACGACTTGCTGGGGCGAAGCAATCCCTTTGTCAGTGGAAAGTCGGGCGAGTCGCTGATGGAGGCGATCCAGCAGGCCTCGCCGGGCATCGACCGGAAATTCAAAGCTGAGCCGCTGGTGGCGGCCCGGCTTCACCAGACAATCGCTAGAGCTCTCGATAACCGCACGGATTATCCCGACGCGCGGCAGGAATATGACCGGGCAGCTGCACTGTTCAGGCAAGTGGACGGCGAGTTGTCGCAGGATGCGATCGTGGTTCAGCTGCAGCGTACTACGCTGGAAGCGCGGAGCTACGAGAGCGCTTCGCTGCCGCTGGCGAAGTCGATTCTCGAACAACAAAAAGGGCTGATTGCGAAGCTGAAACAGCCGCGCCCGGATTTGGGGGTGTGGTTGTCTTCCGCGCAGGGAATGGTCGCACTCATTGAGAATGACGCGAAAGCGGCGGCTGAGAACTTCCAGGCGGCGGTGGACAAGGCAGACGAACTGCCGGAATTCGACGAGAGCGCGCGGCTGACATTCAAACAGCGGCTGGGCTTTTCTTACATCCGGTTGGGTGAGGGTGCGAAGGCAGAGCAGACATTTCGCGACCTCATTGCGGCCTTCACGCGGGTGGCGGGAGCCGATAGTCCCAACGTGCTCCGGGTGCGGCTGAATCTGGCGCAGGCCTTCATGATCCAGAAGAAACACGCGGCGGCGATTCAGGAAGCCAACGCCATCTATCCGGAGTTTATTTCGCGGCTGGGTCCCGACCATGAACTCACCATGCAGTTGCTGGCCACGCGAGCGCAGTCGGAAGGCAGCCTGGGACTGTGGGAGCCTGCGATCCGCGACGATCTGGCGATGCACGACCTGGCGGTGAGCAAGCAGGGGCCGCTTTCCTTTTTTTCTGTGGCCTCGCTGACCGACGCGTCACTCGCGCAATGCCGCGCGGGGCGTTATCGCGAGGGCGAGTCGAACGCGCGTCAGGCTTTCGAGTCGTCGACGAGAGCTTTCGGAGCGCGGGCCGCACTGACCGGAGCGACCTCCTACACGCTGGCAAGTTGTCTCGCCGGAATGGGAAAGATCGAGGAAGCGAGCGCGCATCTACAGCAGATCGACGTGGCGGCAGTCGCGCAGCTCACGGGCGATCCTGACTGGGGCGCGGGAGTGACACTGGAGCAGGCGGAACTGGCTTATCGCAGCGGCAAATACGAAGCGGCGCGCGAGTATGTGCGGACCGTGACTCCGGTGTTTACGCGGCAGGACGCAGAACCGTATCAGAAACACGCGCTCGAAATGCTGCAGGCGGAGCTGGACAAGGCTTTGCCGCGGAAGTGAACCTTCAGAGCATCGGGGATTGTGCAGCTGAGGTGGCGGCGGGTCGGGGATTTCGGCGGACCAGAGCTTTCGCAAAAGGCACGAAAATTGGACGATAGTGGCGGCGCGAGCAGGCGTGACATCGCGACAGCCGAAGCAGGAACAGGACTGCCAGTTTCTCCCACAGGTTGGTGACTCGGGAATGCCTCACGTCCGAGTTACCGCAATAAGGACATCTTCTGAAGCCTACTCTGCGCATCATGGTTACCGACTCCGAAAGGGCATCCCTTTTGCGTGCAAAGATTTCCCTACTGCTCGAATCGTAGCAGTCGATGCACACATTGGGATTAGCCTACTAGGTTCGCGTCAGGCCCGTATGAGAGCGGTCAGCCAAGGACGAGAATGCACCTCGACCGGCATCGTGAGTCCGCGGCGCGGCTGACGCCGCGCCCTTTCAAAGCCGATTTATGAGATGGCTTCTAGTCGATGTCCTGGCTGAGCGGAAGGTTCCGTGATGAGCCGCCCACGCTGACGGTGCGCTTGCCGCTTGCCGTGACCCACTTGCCGTCCCTGGTGGACCAGTACTGGAGCTGGCGCGGGGCGACGTAGAGGGTGATGTTCCGGGATACGCCAGCGGGAATGTGGACGCGATCAAAGCCCGCCAGAACACGGACCGGGAACTGCACACCGTCTGGTATCACCGAAGGAGCGCCGAGATAGACCTGGGGCACGTCGTCGGAGTCCATGGCGCCGGTGTTCTTGATTGTGAGGCTGACATCGAGGCCGCCATCCGCGGACTTTTTGACTGCAAGGCCGGAGTACTCGAACGTGGTGTAACTGAGTCCGTGGCCGAATGGGAATAGTGGCGCGATCTTCTCCTTGTCGAACCAGCGGTAACCCACGTTGACACCTTCTGAGTAGGTGGTCTTGCCGTCAACGCCCTTACCGGAACGTTCGGGGTGTTTGGGATCGGTGGCCGCGTAGTCCTCAAGGCGCTTGCCCCAAGTGACCGGCAGGCGGCCTGCGGGGCTGGTTTTGCCGGCGAGGATGTTGGCCGTGGACCAGCCGCCCTCGTCGCCGGGCCACCACATTTCCAGAACAGCCTTGACCTTGTCGATCCAGGGTAGGGCCACAGGCTGGCTGGTATTGAGCACAACGATGGTGTTGGGGTTGACGGCGGCTACTTCCTCGACGAGCTTGTCCTGCTCTCCAGGGAGGCAAAGATTGGACGCAGACGGGTCCAGAGGAAGATGACGGCAACTTTGGCCTTCCGGGCGGCGGCGATGGCGGCCTCGTGGTCGGCCTTGCGCTGCTCAGGGGTGTACCAGTTCAGGCGGACCTGGACGGGCGCGGCGGAGGTGTCCGGCGTGGTGGCGATCTCGATGGCGTGTGGGCCAGCAGTCAGGTCGATGACGTGGCGAACGTTATCGATGCCGTCGGTCGTTGGAATCGCGTTGTCCTGGTTGGCCTGCAGGATGTCCCCGTGGACGCTGCCCTGTCTTACGCCGGTGCGAGCCAGACGCGTGCCGTCGAGCTTGATGCTGGCGTTGGTTCCGAGGGCCTGAAGGTAGATCCAGTAACTTCCCGCGCTGGCGACGGTCAGCGTGCCCTCCCAGGTGACGGTGGCGTTGGGCTTGAGCGGATTGCCGCCCTTCACGGTGAAATCGACGGTAGCATCCGCCTGCTCAGCGCCGTCGCCGCTACGGACCAGGCCGGGCTTTCCGTCATGGCTGAGCGCGGCAGCCGGGACGGTAGTTCCGGTCATGTCGTCATCGACTGCAAACTGGATCTTCGTGTTGCCGGTGATTTTCTTTAAAGCGTCATAGGGGCCGATCTGACGCTCAGGCAGGCCGACAGACCGCTCACCGTTGATGCCGATGGCATCAACCTGGCCGGCAGTGGGGCCAATGAGGACAACCTGATCGAGATCGGCAGCCTTGAGGGGAAGCGCGCCGCCTTCATTCTTGAGCAGGACGGCGGCTTCCTCGCCGGTGCGCTCGATAATCTTGGCGTTGGCTTCGATGGCTTGCTCGGTGACTTCGTGTTTGGACTGGCCGTCGAGGTAGCCGAAGTGAACGATCTCATAGAGGACGCGGCCGGCAGCACGGGTGATGGCAGCTTCTTTGACGGTGCCGTCCTTGAGCGCCTCGGGCATCTTCTTGGGGTCTTCATTCTTGCCAAAGTCGCCTAAGTTCGTCCTTTCCCTCTTGGGTTCTTCCGGGATATATCCGAAGAAGCTTTCGATGACGTCGTCCGCGGCTTTCGCTGGCGGCGGCGGAACCGGCAGGAAATCGTAGAAAGAGGGGATTCTGAAGCCGCCCACCCTGGGCTCGCCGGGCATCTCCATGTCGAGGCCGGCGTTGATGTATTTGACGGCGTGGACCGCGCCCCAGTCGGAGGTGACGAAGCCCTTGAAGCCGAGCTCGTCGCGGAGGATCTTGGTCAACGTGGACTCGTTGCCGCAGGCGAAAGTACCGTTGACGCGGTTGTAGGAGCACATGATGGAAGAGACGTCGGCGCGGTGGATGGCAGCGTCGAAAGGAGCGACGTAGACTTCGTGGAGAGTCTGGTCGTCGACAAAGATGTTATGGCCTTCGGAGTCGTAGGCGATGTAGTGCTTGATCTGCGCCATCACGTGCTGTGACTGGATACCTTTGATCTCGGCAACACCCATTTCGGAGGTCAGGAAGGGATCCTCGCCGAAAGTGTTGTAGGCGCGGCCAAACTGCAAGTCGCGGTCGATGTTGACGAAGGGCTGAAGGCTGACATCGATGCCTAGCGCGCGGTCTTCGCGGCCGATGACGAGTCCGTTCTCTTCCGCAGTGTTGCGGCTGAAGGTGGCGGCAACGCCCATGGTGGCGGTTTCGGCCTGCGAGCGGTGACGCGTGAGCACTCCGGGAGGGCCGTCAGCAAAACGCAGGCCTGGGATGTTGAGGCGGGGAATGCCGCTGAGATAGCCGGCCTGTCCCTGGTAGACGGCAGGGTCCTCATGCATGCCGTGAATGAGCTGGAGCTTTTCTTCCAGCGTCATCTGGCTCAAGAGCTTGTCGACACGGGCGTCGCCAGTGACGACTGGGACGGACTGCGCGAAGGCCAGCGCGGCGCAGACGAGAAGAGTCGCTAGGATCGAGTATTTCGCAAGAATAGGTGATGTCAATTTTGCCTCCTCCGCATTAAGTGGCGGTTGAGTCAGGTAAGGTGCAGCTCCTGCCGGGTTTCGGACCCCGTCCAAAAACGATTGATCTCGTGGAAACGTCCATCGACGGCAGACAGTGTAGTACACGAGCGAGCTGTTGTGTTAGCAAACGGCACCCGCTGGCGCACGAACTCAGCTGGCACACGTACGATCCTCGCTCCTGGCCTTTGACGGGGTTTGACCCTGTGCGGAGAAGCCCTTAGACTTAGTGATGTGTCCGCGATAGTGGGCAGCGGCCGTGATCGTGGCCGTCATGCTCTGGCCGGCCCTGGCCGCCATGCCTTGGCCATCGGCCACCATCTGCGGCGATCATGGTGCCATCCTGGGGAGGTTTTTCCTGAGATTACGGGTTCGAGGGCTATTTCTGGCGGCATTGCTGGGGCTGCTGGCGCCACTGTGCGCGGGTCAGGGCAATTCTCCGATTTCGCTGGATACGAGCGAGACGCTGTTCGCGGTGCTGACCGCGCTGAATACCTGCGGATACGATCAGGACCTGACGATTTCCGATGCCATGCGCCTGAACATCCGGGCGGAAGTGGAAAAGAACCTGAAATCATCTGACGATGCGCAGGCCAGTGCGAACGCTCTCTGCGAGTTTTACGCGGCGCACCGCGGCGGCGACGCGGCCCACGACCTGTCGCAGTATGTGTCCCTGGCGCTCTATTTGCAGGGGCCGCCAAATTTCCTTCCCAAGGTGAAAGAGGACGAGATGCCTCCGGATGCGGGCCCGATTGCCGGATTCGGGGCGTTGCTCGAAAAGTTCTACGAAAAGGCAGGGCTGCACAGCATCTGGGAGCGGTCGCGAAACAGTTATGCTGCGATGGCCAACCGCTATCACGCGCCGCTGGCCAAGATGGTGTTCGATACCGAGATCTACCTGAAACTGCAGTCAGGGGGGTATCTGGGCCGAAATTTCACCGTCTACCTGGACTACATGGGCGATCCCGCTCAGACCAACGCGCGCAACTACGGGTTCGACTACGACGTGGTGGTGTTTCCGTCGCCGGATGTGGGCGTGGGATCGCAGCTGAAGCTGGATGAGATCCGGCACACGTTTCTGCACTACCTGATGGATCCGCTGGCGGACAAGCACTTTAGCGCCATCAAGCGACTGGAGCCGCTGCTGCAATCGGTGAAGCGGGCGCCGCTGGAAGAAGGATTCCGAACCGATATCTCGCTGCTGGTGACTGAATGCCTGGTGCGGGCTATCGAGATTCGCACCACCGGACCCAAGCAGACGGCGGAAGCAATGCGGGCGCAGGCGGTGGACGAGGCGGTGCGGCAGGGATACATCATTACGAAATATTTTTACAATGCGCTGGTGGCGTTTGAGAAAGATCCGGCGGGGATTCGCGCGGCCTACGGGGAAATTCTGGATAACATCGATGTGAAGAAAGAAGAAAAAGCGGCCGCGGAGGTGGACTTTGCGGCAGCGGCGTCGCCGGAATTGCTGCAACTGTCGCGGCTGCAAGACCGCCAGATGCTGATCAATGCGGAGAAGCGGCTGCAGGCCGGAGATGCCAAGGGCGCGCAGGAACTGGCGCAATCGGCGCTCGACCGGAAAATTGGCGACCAGGGCCGGGCTTTGTTTATCCTGGCGGAAGTGGCCGTGGCCAACAAGGATATGCCTGCCGCGCTGGACGACTTTCATAAGGCCATCGCAGAAGCTAAAGAAGCCAGGGTGATTGCCTGGTCGCACGTGTATTTGGGAAGGATTCTGGATTTGAAGGATGACCGCGATGCGGCGGTGAAGGAGTACCGGGCAGCGTTGACGGCCGGCGGACAATTGCCGGAAATCAAGGAAGCGGCCGAACGAGGACTGGCGCGGGCGTATGAGCCGCCGGCGAAACCGCAGTAGGCGTATCGACACGGGCGGCAGCGATGCGCGCGAGATCCCCTTCGGCTTCGCCCAGGGCAGGCTCTCGCTCCGCCTGAAAAACGGCTACGCTCGGGATGACGCCAACGTACCAGGGAGCGCGTTCCCGGGGTGGTGTTTCAAACTCCAGCTCCTCCCGACAATTCCGGTTACAATGCCGGGTTGCGTTGTGGTGACAATTGGGAGTGACATCAAATTTTGAGAGGGTTCGAAGACGAGGAGAGCGCATGAAGCGAGCAGCGATGATGGTCGCGATGCTGGGCATATCGGTTTGGGGATTGGGGCAAGACACGAGCAAACCGGCGTCACAGAGTGGGCAGACAGCGCCAGCCGCGGGACAGGCGGCGGCAGCGGCGCAGGGCAAGCGTCCGCCGATGGCCAAGACACAAGAAGAGTTTGCCGCCTACAAGGCGGCAGCGCTGCTGACGGACCCGGCCGCGCAGGAAAAAGCGGCCAACGATTTCGCCGCGAAGTTTGCCGACAGCGAACTGCGCATATTGCTCTACGGATCGGCCATGCACGGCTATCAGCAATCCAACAATGCAGAAAAGATGCTGGAGATGGCGCGAAAGGTGCTGTCCTACGACGCCGATCAGCCCGAGGCTCTAGTGCGCGTCGCGCAGGGGCTGGCGGAACTCACCCACGACACGGACCTGGATAGGGATCAGCGCCTCGATGAGGCTAAGAAAGATGCGCAGCGGGCCCTGATCACCGTGGATACAGACCTTGCGATGGGGGGCCAGCCGCAAGACAGGGTCGACGCCTATAAGGCGTTCCTGCGGTCGGACGCGTACTACGCCCTGGGTAGCATCGAATACAACGCCAAGGACTGGACGAGTGCGGAGACGGACCTGAGGAAATCCATTGACGCGTTCCCGCAGCAGCCGGATCCGGTTGCGGTGTTGCGGCTGTCGCTGGCACTGGATCAGCAAAAGAAATATACCGAAGCTCTGAAGTACGCCAACCAGGCCGTGGATTTGACCAAGGGCGATACGAACGCGGGGAAAGCCGCGCGCGATGAGAAAGACCGCCTTACCCAGATCAACAGCGGTACCGCGCCGGGAACAACTCCAGCGCCGAAGTAAACTTCACCGCTGGAGCAGGCATCAAGATCGATCGGATCGGAACGGCTGATCAGGCCGGGCTATTGGACCCAGCATGAAAGAACGGGAAATTACCGCGCTGGAAACGGCCTTACACTACCATTTTCACCGCCGGGCGGTGGTGGAGCAGGCAGTCACGCACAGTTCGCAGGCGCGCGAGCAGGAATCGCAGCAGGGGCTCGAGAGTAAATACCAGGTCAGCGACAATGAACAGCTGGAGTTTCTGGGAGATGCAGTGCTGTCGCTGGTCACGAGCGAAGAGTTGTTTCAGCGGTTTCCGCAATTTCGCGAGGGCGAACTTTCCAAGCTGCGCGCGCATCTAGTGAGTGAACGGCATTTGATTCAAGTGGCGCAACAGCTGGAGCTCGGGCACTATCTGCGTCTGGGGCGGGGCGAGGAAAAGAGCGGCGGGCGAGGAAAGACTGCTCTGCTGGTGGACGCGCTCGAGGCTATTCTGGCGGCGATTTATCTGGATGGCGGGCTGGAGGCGGCGCGCGAGTTCGTCCTGCGGCAAGTTGTGGCGCCGGAACTGGAGCGCATGGCACTCAAAGGAGGCGCGCTCCCGGTCACCGATTTCAAGTCCGCGCTGCAGGAGGCGCTGCAAGGGCTGGGGTTGCCTCAGCCTTCGTATGTGCTGGTGGAGGAAGCGGGGCCGCAGCACAGCAAGACGTTTACGGTGGAGGTCCGTCTGAACATGAAAGATGGAAAACTCCCGGCAGAGTTTGTAGGGCGGGCCCAGGGTTCGACCAAGAAAACCGCCGAACAGGACGCGGCCCGGCAGTTGCTGACTTACCTGGCTTCGCGATCGAAGCCTGCCGGCAAAACGCAGCTTGCGGAAGCGGTGGAAAAGTAACGTTCATGGATTCTGCTGACGAGCAAATCGCGCCAACCAGCACCGCTTCCGCGGAAGGACAGCCCTCTGCGCCGGCGACCGCGTTGCCTGTGGACGCGAGACTCGATGCGAAGATCAGCGACATCAAAATCGAGCAGGGCGTCCCAGGTAGCGTTCCATCTAACAAGGAATCCCCGCGCCGTATCGTGAGCACGCTGGGATCGGACCTGATCGGTTCGCTGCAGTCCCTGATGGGGACGGTGGTGATTGCGGTTTTCGTGATCACTTTCATCGTGCAGGCGTTTCAGATTCCATCAGAATCGATGATGAACACGCTGCTGGTGGGGGATTACCTTCTGGTAAACAAGCTGTGCTACGGCGAGCGCGGCGATGGCCGTTATCTGATGCCCTACCAGAAGATCGCCCGGGGAGACATCATCGTGTTTCACTACCCGGTCGACCCCAAGCAACATTTTGTGAAGCGGGTGATCGGCGTGCCGGGAGATAGACTCCGGCTGGTCAATAAACAAGTCTGGATCAACGGCACGCTGCTGAAGGAACCTTACGTGCGTTTCCTGTTTCCGCCGGATAACATGTTCCGGGATAGCTTCCCCCGGCTGGACGTTCTTCCCCCGGGCCTCGAGGGAAAGTGGTGGTTGGAGATGCGAAAACTGGTGGAAGACGGTCAGCTGATTGTTCCGGAAGGCCACTATTTTGTGATGGGGGACAATCGGGACGATAGCCAGGACAGCCGGTATTGGGGCTTCGTGCCGCGCGAGAACATCATTGGAAGGCCGCTGGTCATCTACTGGTCGGTACAGACTTGGGACCGCGACCCAACGTCGTCGTTTACGGGCAAGCTTTACCACATCGCGTACGCAGTGACGCACCTGTTCCAGATCACGCGCTGGGACCGGACGCTGCGGCTGGTACACTAGGAATTTGTCCGGGTCGTGCAGTTCTAGACTCGGCGGGGCAAGGGCCGCCGGGACGGCGGCGCTACTGTGGGAAAGTTCACTTTGGCGAAAAAAGACGACAAAACGGAAAGCGCTGAAGAACAGAAACCGCAGGAGACGCCGGTCGAGTTTCTGGCGTCGCTGGCGGCAGTTCTAGTCACCGGACTGTTCATCATCACATTCGTGATGCAGGCGTTTGAGATTCCGTCGAGTTCCATGGAAAACACGCTGCTGATCGGCGACCATGTGTTCGTGAACCGGATTCAATTCGCGCCGAAGAGTTCCTGGTTAGGGCCGCTGCTTCCCTACCGCGATGTCCGGCGCGGAGATATTGTGGTGTTTCTGCACCCGGATCCCACCCAGGCTGGAACTTACGTGGTGAAGCGCATCATGGGGGTTCCCGGGGATCGCATCCATCTGCGGAACGGGGTGGTGTACCGCAACGGCGAAGAACTGAAGGAACCGTACTCCCGTCATCAGGATCCCTTTATCCCGAACTCTTACCGGGACGACTTTCCCGCGGTGCCGCCCTCGGAGTCATACAACGTGGCTCCATACTGGGAACAGGACCTGCCGACGCACATTCAAGACGGCGATCTTGTGGTGCCTCCGGATCACTATTTCGCCATGGGCGACAATCGCGACGTGAGCCTCGACAGCCGCTACTGGGGCTTTATTCCGAAAGAAAATGTGATTGGACGGCCGATGTTCATCTACTGGTCGTTTGAGACGCCGGACCGGCAGTATTTGAAGACCGCATGGAGCGACCGGTTGTTATTTCTCGGCAAAGTGATGATTCACTTCTTCGACGAAACCCGCTGGCGTCGCACGTTACAGGTCGTACGGTGAAGTTTTTCTCTTCCAAACGCCGCATCGCGGTTGCGGCAGTCCTGCTACTGCTGTTGTTTCTGCTGCGTCCGGGCGCATCGCGCCTGAAGGCGCGCATTGCCGCGTCGATAAGCGCGGGACTCGCGCGTCCGGTGGAGGTCGGGTCGGTCCATCTGCGCCTGCTGCCGCGTCCGGGATTCGACCTGGAAAATCTTGTGGTGTATGACGATCCGGCGTTCGGGCAGGAGCCCATGCTGCGCGCCCCAGAAGTGACGGCCGACTTGCGCCTGATGTCGCTGGTGCGAGGCCGCCTGGAAATTGCGCGGCTCGACCTGACCGATCCCAGCCTGAATCTGGTGCACGGCGACAACGGACGCTGGAATCTGGAAGCTCTGCTGCGACACGCGTCGAGTGTGCCGCTGGCTCCCACGGCCAAAGCCAAGTCGGAAGCGCGCCCGGCCTTCCCCTACATCCAGGTAAGTTCGGGACGGATCAATTTCAAGGTTGGACAGGAAAAGAAACCGTATGCGCTCACCAACGCCGACTTCGCGTTGTGGCAGGATTCGGAAAACGCATGGGGCATTCGCCTGAAAGCGGAACCATTCCGCAGCGATCTGAGTTTGAACGATACCGGCATTTTGCGGGTAAACGGAACCTGGCAGCGGGCCTCCAGCCTGCGTGATACGCCGCTGCAATTCAGCGTGGAGTGGGATCGTCCGCAATTGGGGCAGCTGACGAAATTTTTGAGCGGCGAAGATAAAGGCTGGCGTGGAGCGGTGCAACTGGATGTGGAGGTAACGGGTACACCTGCGAGTCTGCGAGTGAGCGGCGACGCTTCGGTGCGGGATTTCCGACGCTATGACATTTCCGGCGGGCAGGCCCTGGCTTTGGCCGCGCACTGTGACGGGCGGTACAGTTCCGTCGATCACAAGGTGCACGAAGTTTCTTGCCGCCTGCCCGTGGGAGATGGGCAGCTTACGCTGAAAGGCGATGTGGGGATGCCGGCCAGCCACAGCTATGATCTGGTGCTGAATACGGAAGGTCTACCCGCCAGCTCGGTGGTGGCGTTGGCTCAACGGGCCAAGAGGAATTTGCCGGAGGATTTGGAGGCTGCGGGAAAGGTTCGCGGCAGTTTTGCGATGCGCAGGAATGGAACGACGGACGAATCACCCATGTTTTCCGGAAATGGCGAGATCGCCAGCCTGCGTTTGAGTTCGCGTAGCAGCAAGGCGGAACTGGATGTGGCGAGCATCCCATTGAAATTCACCGCGGATGGTTCGGCGGAGATGATGTCTGCGGGAAATGTCCGGCCAAGGAAACGAGCGGACGGGGGTGAGCGACAACTCCAGTTCGGCCCGTTCCCGCTTGCGAGTGGACGCGGAGCCGGACCCACGGCGCGGGGCTGGCTTGGGGTTTCTGGTTACGGGATTGGCCTGGTGGGAGAAGCTGAGGTCGCGCGCATGCTGCGCGTGGCAAAGTTGTTTGGCTTGCCCGCGCTCTCGGTGACCGCGGATGGAGAGGCCAAAGTTGATTTGCAAATTGCCGGAACCTGGCATGGGTGGATGGCGGGCACTCCATCCGGAGTGAATAATTTCTCTGTCCCGCAAGTCACCGGAACGGTAAAGCTGCACGGGGTGCGCGCCGAAGTTCGGGGAGTTGACGCGCCGATCGAGATTTCCTCGGCCAACTTGCAACTCCTTCGCGACAAAGTGCAAGTCACGAAACTGAGTGCGAATGCCGCTCACGCGCAGTGGACGGGATCGCTGGAGTTGCCACGGGGTTGCGGAACTCCGGGCGCCTGCGCAATCAGCTTTGACCTGGCCACGAATCAGCTCAGTTTGGGAGAAGTGGCGCGGTGCCTGAGTCCGCAGCCTACGCCGCGGCCCTGGTACCGGCTGTCATCCTCAAGTCCATCGGCCAGCGACGCATCCGGACCCAAGTTTTTCACCAGCCTGCATGCTGAGGGCCGGATCACGGTCAATCATTTGCTCTTGCGAGGGACAAGGGCGGACGGGGTTACGGCAAGCCAGGTGGCGGCGGATCGTGTCTCTGCCGATCGTGTCTCTGCCGATGTATCTCTGGATGCGGGGAAGCTGCGCATTTCCGATTTGCGCGGCGAGTTATTGGGCGGGAAGCATCGTGGCGAATGGCAGGGAGATTTCAGCGTGCGACCTCCCGTCTACACCGGCAATGGAACTCTGACGAGTGTTTCCTTGCGGCAGCTCTCGACCGTGATGCGCGACGAATGGATTGCGGGAACGGCGAGCGGCAGTTATCAAATTACGGCATCGGGCGCGACATCGACATCTACCGCGTTCTGGAATTCCGCCGAAGGAACGCTGCAGTTTGATGTGCGCGATGGAATGTTGCCGCATCTGACGCTCGAGATCGATGGGGACCCACTGAAGATCGACAGGCTGCAAGGTCACGCGCACCTGCAGGCGGGCAAGATTGAGATCAAAGATGGCGCGCTGAATTCTACCGCGGGAAGGTTTCAGGTGACCGGCACTGCGTCTTTCAGCGCGGAACTTGATCTGAAGCTTGAAGGCAAACCTGACGCGGACGGGGTGGCGAGAGCGTACGCGGTCCGGGGCACGGTGGCAGAGCCGCGGGTCACGCAGGTGGCGAGCCCAGAAACGCAGGCGCGGCTGAAACCGTAGCGGCCGCGACTAGCCTCAGCGGCTAAAGCCGTGACCCATAGGGGCGCAATAATCGCAGCACTGAAGCGCTGCGCCACCCTAAAACGCGCCAACCACCAGTAGCTAGATCGCTCCTGACCAGCAACACCCTGCACGCTTCAGCACAACATCGAGTCGGCCCTGATCTAAGGTTGATATCCCGAACCGCGGAGCACTTTCCCGGGTCGCGCGCCTGTCATTTTGCCCTGATCGATCACGGGGACGCCGTTCACCAGAACATACTCCATGCCCTCGGAAAGCTGATTGGGATTGTCGAAGGTGGCGAGGTCGCGCACGGTTGCGGGATCGAACACCACTACGTCAGCCCACATCCCGGCCTTCAGCACGCCCCGGTCCGTCAGGCGCAGGCGCTGTGCGGGTAAGGCAGAGAACTTGCGGATCGCGTCTTCCAGCGTGAGGGCCTTTTCTTCGCGGACGTACTTTCGCAGAATGCGCGGGAAGGTGCCGTAGGCGCGGGGATGCGGGTGCTCCTGACCCAGGATTCCCTCAGGAGATGTGCCGGAAGAATCATTGTCGATGGCAACCCAGGGCTGTTGCAGGGCAAGAGTCACGTCAGGTTGCGACATGCCGAAGACTGCGACGTCGGAGGAAGGATCTTCGATGAGGAAATCGAAGAGCGCGTCCATGGGATCTTTGTTCCAGAGCTTGGCGATCTCCGAAAGCCGCTTGCCCTGCAGCGGCAGGAGCTTGGGATTCTGCACCACGCCGATCATCACGGCCTCAGGGCCTGGGATCTCCTGCCATTCGTTGTCCCAGTCTTTGGACGGCGTGAGCATATCTTTGCGGATTCGTTCGCGAGTGACGGGATCCCTCAGACGTTCGACTAGTTTGGCGGTGCCACCTTCGTGTGCCCAGGCGGGAACGAACGCCGAGAAATCGTTGTACCACGCGGTGTAGGCGTAGGTGTCGGCGGTGACGTCAGCGCCGGCGGCGCGGGCGGCATTGATCTTGGCGACAACCTCGGGCATGCGTCCCCAGTTGTTCTTGCCGGCGACTTTAAGGTGCCATATCTCCACCGGGACGCGGGCTTCGCGGCCAATGCGCAGCGCTTCGTCGATGGCATCCAGCACGGAGTCACTCTCATTGCGCATGTGCGTGGAATAAATGCCACCGAACTTTCCAGCTTCTGCGGCGAGCGCGATCAGTTCCTCGGTTTTGGCGTAAGGAGCAGGGGCATATTCGAGCGCCGTGGAGACGCCGACGGCGCCGTCGTTCATGGCGTCGCGCACCAGAGCTTTCATCCGCTCGAGTTGGTCGGGCGTGGGTTGCTTGTTTTCTTCGCCAAGCACGATTTCGCGGACGGTGGTGGCGCCAACGTAGCTGGCCAGGTTGATCCCCATACCTTGTTTTTCCAGCCGCGCGAAATATTCGCGGAAGGTGCGCCAGTCGGGAGTGATTTTGTAGTGGTCATAGGTGGAGTGACCGCCCTGAATGAGGGCATCGTTGAGGGGAGCGATCGAATCGCCTTCGCCCGTAATCTCTGTCGTGATGCCCTGGTAAATCTTTGAGGGCAGGCGCGGGTCGACGAGGATTGTGATCTCCGATTGGCCGAGCAGGTCGATGAAGCCGGGCGCGACGACTTTACCGGCTGCGTCGATGGTGCGCTTGCGGGGTGCGGCGGCGAGATAGCCGATGGCGGCAATTCTGCCCTCGCGAATTCCGATGTCGCCGGAATACCAGGGGGAGCCGGTGCCGTCGAGGATGTGGCCGTTGGTGATGACCAGATCGAAAGAAGCAGCTGTTTGGGCGGGCAACCTGCCCACGCTGCCGAGCAAAACGAGTGCGGTAAGTACATGCCGCAGTCCGAAGTTAGCTTTCATCGATTTCATCTCTCTTTTCTCGAACACACAAACCTTGGAGACTCTCTCCGCGGCATTTCTTTGCGTTCTCAGCGATTCTGGCTTTAAAGAGCTTAGCGCAGAGTTCGCGGAGAAACGCCGCGGAGAACGCGGGAACCTCACGCATCGACTGCCTTGTTCTGGTGGCAAGCCCAGCCCAGCGCGATCCAGATCCCTAGAGCCAGCCATTCATAAAACGTAAAATGGCCGGGGACGAGCGGAACAATCTTCATGAACAGCATTGCGATTCCCACGAGCAATCCAAACGCGGCGATGCCACGCCCTGTTGCCGAGAGGTTGATGCCGTTCGGGTGCGTTCCACCGCGCCCCAGGTAAAGGCAAGCCAGGCAGGTTGCCGACCATCCTATCGCGCAGGCGACTGATCCGACCTCAGTGATAGGGACCAGGATGGCGTCGCCCAAAAGCATACAGGCTGCCGTGGCGGCGCCGATGCAAAGCACGGCGGTTGCGGGTGTCTGATGCCGGGGGTGAATGCGGCCAGCTTTGGCATTGATCATGCTGCGGCGTCCCAGGGCGAACACGAGACGGCTGGCGGCCACGAAATTTCCGTTGAAACACTTGAACAGAGACAGCAGAGCAGCCGCGAGGATGACGTTAACGATCCAGCGCGAACCTACGGCTTGCCGGAAAGCCACTGCCGTCATGAATTTCTCGCCGATCAAGGCGTGCCAAGGAGCTACAAATCCCACGGCAGCGACTATGCAAGTGTAGAAAAGAATGCCGACGAAGATGGCCGTCCATATGGCGCGGAAGAAACTGCGATTGCGAAAATCAGGATTGGCTTCTTCCGCGGCTTTGCTTACCGATTCGAATCCGGTCATGAAATAAGGGACGATCTGGATGACCAGCAGAATGGAAATGAACGGAGAATGGGTGAACAACGGCGGGAAATTATGCGGCGATCCGCGGCTGACTCCGACTGCTACAAACACGATGAAGAGGCCGAGAGTGCCGAAGCTGGTCCAGTTCTGAAAGGTGGCGCTGAGTCGGATGCCGCGGTAATTCAGCACCGTCAGAAGCGCGGTGAGCGCCAGCCCGATGAGCAGGTGCGGAAGGTACACCGGGCGTCCGGCAACGCGATAGAGTTGCAGCGAGTCGAGCTGGGGGAAAATATAACCAGCAATGCGGCCGACAGCCACGGCTTCCCAGGGACAGACGATGAAGTAGGCAAGCATCATCATCCAGCCAGTGGCGAAGCTGGTGGAGCGCGCAAACGCGGCCGAGGTGTAGGCGACTTCGCCGGCGGCATCGGGCATGGCCATGACCAGTTTGCCGTAGACCCAGCCGATGGGCAGCAACGCGGCGCCGCCGATGGCGAAACCCAATAGAGCGCCCATGGAGCCACCGCGGCCGAGCCAGTCGTCCATTACGACCAGCCAGCCCACGCCCACCATGGTGCCCCAGCCTAACGTGAAGTAGTCGGTGACGCGCAGTTTGCGGGCAAGAGTATTCACGGATTCGGCGGGGATTCTTCGATCGCTGGCCAGGAAAACGGCGATTATAAAGCATTCCAGCAAGAGCAATCCGGGTTTCTGGATGCGGGTTTGCGCGTGTTAATATCGAAGGAAGTTCTGCGCGCTACCTCAACATTTGGACATGAGCAAAAGAACCGAGAATGCCCTGCTGATCGTGTTTCGCTTATCGTCTTCCAATCAAAGATAAATGACATCTTCCTCTAAATCGCGTGGACGCGTGCTCAGTGGCATGCGCTCGACCGGAAAGCTGCATCTCGGTAACTACGTTGGAGCGCTCGATAACTGGGTGCGTATGCAGGACGAGTACGAGTGTTTCTTCGAGGTGGCCGACTGGCACGCGCTGACCACCGACTACGCCGACACATCGCGAGTGAAAGAGAATTCTCTGGAGGTTGCGCTGGACTGGCTGGCGGCGGGACTCGATCCGGAGAAGTCGGTGATTTTTATTCAGTCGCACGTGCCGGCGCATGCGGAATTGCATTTGTTGTTTTCCATGATTACGCCCCTGGGCTGGCTGGAGCGGGTTCCGTCGTATAAAGAGCAGCAGGAAAACATCAAGGGCAAGGACCTGGGAACATACGGATTCCTCGGTTATCCGTGTCTGCAGGCGGCGGATATTTTGATCTACAAAGCCGATGTCGTGCCGGTGGGGGAAGATCAGGTAGCGCACGTGGAGCTGACGCGGGAAATCGCGCGGAGGTTCAACGGGTTTTACTGCAAATCCGGGGACGTGTTTCCGGAGCCTAAGGCCCTGCTCACGCCGGCGGCGAAGCTGCCGGGTACCGACGGCCGGAAGATGTCGAAGTCGTATGGCAACACGATCATGCTCACCGATTCGGAGCCAGTGGTGAGACAGAAGCTGAAAACCATGGTCACCGATCCGGCGCGAGTGCGGCGCTCGGACCCGGGAAATCCTGACGTTTGTCCAGTGGGCGACCTGCACAAGATTTTCAGCAGCAAGGACACGATTGAGAAAGTAAACCTAGGTTGCCGGTCCGCGGGGATCGGCTGCATCGAGTGCAAAAGCTGGGCTGCAGATTCCCTGGTGAAGCTGCTGAATCCCATGCAGGAGCGGCGGCGCAAATTTGAGGAGAATCCGAGCCTCGCCTGGGATATTCTTGAGGACGGTACGGAACGGGCGCGCGAGGCTGCCGGCGAGACCATGAATGAAGTTAGAGCAGCCATGGGGATGTCGCTGGAGCGGGGACTGGGCAAGGGATCCGACTGAGATGACAGAAGCGATAAAAATGACGGGTTCGGCGGGTGGGGCGGGCGAGTCGGTGTCTCGGGCAGTGGTAGTCGCGGCCGTGGTGACGCCACCCGTTCACGCAAAAGCCGGGGACGCTGCGCGCGGCGAGCGCAAGAACGAAGCGAGCGATTCGCCGTTTTCGGTGGCGGTGACCGATGTTTATGAAGGCCCGCTCGATCTGCTGCTCGACCTGATCCGCAAGCAGGACGTCGACATTTACGACATCCCGATCGCGCGCATCACGGCGCAATATCTGGCGTATGTGGAGATGATTCGCGAGCTCGATGTAAACGTAGCTGCGGATTTTATCTACATGGCGTCGGTGCTGATTCATATCAAGTCGAAGATGTTGCTGCCGCGCGATCCGCTAGCCGTTGCCGGCGAGGAAGAAGATCCCCGCACGGAACTGGTAAACCGGCTGCTGGAGCATGAGAAGTTCAAGTCGGCGGCACAGATGCTTTTGCAGAAGCAGCAGATTGAAGATGCAGTGCTGTCGAATCCTTCGTTGAAAGAATTCATGGAGGCGGAAGGCACCGAGCCGGAGATTGCCGCCGACGTCATCGACCTGGTCAAGACGTTTCAGCAGGTGCTGGAACGGGTGCGCACGCGGCCGGTGATCAATGTAGACGAGGAAACGGTTACCGTGGGCCAGATGATCGACTACCTGCGGCGGCGGCTGTCGCTGGAGAATCGCCCTATCCGGCTGAAGCAGTTGCTGATGCGCGTGCCGTCGCGGCAGGCGCTGGTGTGCATGTTCCTGGCACTGCTGGAGATGGTGCGACTGCAGGCGATCCAAGTGCGGCAGGAGCGCCTGTTCGGCGAGATCGCGGTGCGCAAGCATGTTGGGTTTGACGCGATCATGAATGAGCAGGCGGCGGTGCGCGACGATTGGAAGTAAGAACAAGTTGCTAGTGATTAGAAGCTAGTTGCTAGTTCTCACGACTGCCGCTCTTGCTAGCCACTAGTAACTAGCAACTATCCACTATGAGTTTAAAAGCCCAACTCGAAGCTATCATCTACGCGGCGGAAACGCCGATCACGCTGGAGCAGATGCTCGAGCTCGTCAAGGAAAGCTTGGTTGCGGCGGGCGCAGCCGACGAAGCTGAGGCCAAGTCACGCGTGCGCTCCAGTTTGGAAGAGCTAGTCAGCGAATACGGTGGGCCCGATCACGGTATCGAAATTCGCCAGGTCGCCGGGGGATACCGCATGTCGACCAAGCCCGAACAGCACGAAGTGGTGCGGGCTTTTGCGAAGAGCCTGAAGCCGCCGATCCGGCTCTCGCTGCCCGCGCTGGAAACGCTGGCCGTCATTGCCTACAAACAGCCTGTCACCGTGCCCGAGATCAGCGATATTCGCGGCGTGGATTCCGGCGGCGTGATTGGCACGTTGCTTGATCGCAAGCTCATCACCACCGCAGGACGCAAGCAGGTGATCGGACGTCCGATTCTGTACAAGACCACAAAAGAATTCCTCATGCGTTTTGGGCTGAAGGATGTGAGCGAACTGCCGAGCATGGAGGAGTTCGAGAAGTTGGTCGCGGAGTCGTTTCAGGCGGAACTGGTTCCGGCGGAGAGCGCGGTGTCAGAGACCGTGGGCGATCCCGATACGTTGGAACCCGAAGGCGAATCGGATGACAACACGCGCGAGCAAAGGGATGCGCCTTCGGCACAGAAAGAGGATCTTCAGGGTGCTGAGCCTGCGGAGATAGAAAAATCCGCCGCCGTCCGGGAAGAATGACAACGCCGACATCCGCAATCGAACCCGAAAGCCATTATCATCATGCCTGCTGAGCGCCTGCAAAAAATTATCGCTGCTGCCGGGATCGCCTCGCGGCGCAAAGCCGAAGAACTGATTACCGGGGGGCTGGTCCAGGTGAACGGGCAGGTGGTCAGCGAACTGGGCAGCAAGGCTGATCCGGAGACCGACCACATCCGGGTGAATGGGAAGCTTCTTCAAGGAGCGCAGCGACACATCTATCTGCTGCTGAACAAGCCCAAGGGATATGTCACCACCATGAGCGATCCGGAGAAGCGTCCAACCGTGATGGACCTGATGCGCGGCGTGAAAGGACGCGTCTACCCGGTGGGACGTCTTGACTACGCCAGCGAAGGCTTGCTGCTGATGACCAACGACGGCGACCTTGCACACCGGCTGATGAAGGCGGCTTCGCACGTGCCAAAAACTTATGTTGTGAAAGTCGCAGGCACCCCAAAAGAAGAAGCGATCGCGAAACTGCGGGCTGGAGTATCGATCGCCACGGACGATGGCAAGCGCGTGAAGACGGGGCCGGCGGGAGTTCGCATCGTGAAAGAAGCGACCAACCCGTGGTATGAGATCACGCTGGTGGAAGGACGCAACCGGCAGATCCGGCGCATGTTTGAAGTGGTGGGGCATCATGTCGAAAAGATCAAACGCGTCCGCTATGGACCGCTCACGCTTGACGTTCCGCCAGGAAAGTTTCGCTCCCTGACGCCGAGAGAAGTGGAGCGTTTGAAGGCGGTGTCCGCCGTCAAGACCGCGAGCCCGAAACGAGCGCCGGCTGATGCTCGCCCATGATGGCGCGCAATCTGATTGAAATTCATTGCCGCGCTGCCATGCGGTGAAGATGAGTCGATTCTCTGATCTACTGTCGATGGGCGCGCGCGAACTGGGCCGCGACTTACCTCCGCCGGTGCGTGCGCAACCTGCTCACGAATCTCAGGCCCCTCTGATCCGGCTCGACTCCAACGAAAATCCTCTGGGGCCGTCCCCTCTTGCAGTCGAGGCGCTGCGGTCTGCGATCGCGAATGCCCATCAATATCCTGACGATGATTGCAGCGAACTGCGCGGAAAACTGGCTGCACGTCACCGCGTCCAGGTGGAGCAAACGCTGGTCACTGCCGGCTCGACCGGGCTGCTGGTCCTGCTCTGCCAGACGCTGCTCTCCGCTGGCCTCAATGCCGTGACCAGCGAGCGCTCGTTCGTGCTCTACTCGCACCTCGTGCGGGCAACCGGTGCGCAACTGGTCGAAGTTCCCATGCGGGAGGACGGTTTCGACCTGGCGGCGATTCTGGATGCGATCAACTCAAACACACGCTTTATCTTCCTGGCGAACCCGAACAATCCTACCGGCACAATTCTCGACGCAGCCGAGACGGAACGTTTCCTGGCGCGGGTTCCCGGTCATGT
>Ga0209415_10005124_pt1 | contig 23688 bp, 24 predicted proteins | sample PeaSoiSIISIP2007_FD_187696 | JGI IMG/M metagenome (GOLD analysis project Ga0209415, IMG submission 187696) | Peat soil microbial communities from Weissenstadt, Germany - SII-SIP-2007 (SPAdes) (version 2) | ecosystem: Environmental > Terrestrial > Soil > Wetlands > Peat | place: Germany... | reverse complement strand
GGCGTGCCCATCCCGGGGAGGACCTCATTTCGAAGCTGACGCAGGCCGAGGTGGACGGCCAGCCGATGAGCCATGAAGTCGTCATGGGCATGGTCTCCCTCGTGCTGATCGGCGGCATGGACACGGTGGTTTCGGCCATGTCATTCGCCGCCAACTTCCTGGCCGGCAGCTCCCGACATCGCCGCCAACTCATCGAACGGCCCGAGTTGATCTCCAAAGCCGTCGACGAATTGCTGCGGCGCTTCGCGGTCGTCAACCAGGGCCGCCTGGTGGTGCGCGAAGTCACGCTCAAAGGCGCTCCGATGAAGCCGGGCGACATGGTGGTCATGCCCACCGCGCTGCATGGTTTGGACGACCGGTTGTTCGCCGATCCCTTGGAGGTCGATTTCGAGCGCCCGACGCCTATCCACAGCACCTTCGGTAACGGCCCGCACCGTTGTCCCGGCTCGAATCTCGGGCGCACCGAGCTGAAGATATTCCTGCAGGAATGGCTGCCGCGCATTCCCGAGTTTCGCCATGACCCGGAGCGTTCCGTCGGAATGCGCTCCGGTGTCAACGCCACCGTCTATCGCTTGCCACTGGTCTGGGGGGTCTGATGTCCGCATTGCAGGGGAAAGTTGCGCTCATTACCGGAGCGGGCCAAGGCCTGGGATTTGGAATTGCCAAGGCCTTTGCCGCCGCCGGCGCGAAACTGGCCATCACGGGCCGCGATGCCGCCAAACTCGAGCGAGCCGCGGCCGCTCTTCACAATCTCGGCGCAGATCCGTTGATCCTACCAGGCGATGTCCGTCAGCGGTCCACTGCCAATGACAATGTCGCGGCCACCGTCGCGCGCTTCGGTCAACTCGACGTGCTGGTGAACAATGCCCAGAGCACGGTGTCCGGGTTGCCGCTCGAGTCCATCGACGATGCCACGGTCGCCCTGACTCTCGAATCCGGTCTGCTCGGCTCGCTGTATCACATGCAGGCGGCCTTCCCTCACATGAAGGGGCGGGGCGGCTCCATCATCAACTTCGCGTCGCGGACGGGCATAGCCGGGGAGGCCGGCTTCGGCATCTACGCGGCGACCAAGGAGGGAATCCGCGGGCTGTCGCGCGTTGCCTCGAGGGAATGGGGACCGCACAACATCCGCGTCAACGTGATTTCACCGGCCGCGCTGACGGAAGCGGCGGCCCAGTATCTCAAGGATAATCCGGAACAAGAGAAGTATTACCTCGGCATGATTCCGCTACGGCGGCTCGGCGATCCCGTGACGGACATCGGGCCCGTCGTCGTGTTTCTCGCATCGGATGAGGCGCGGTACGTGACCGGCCAGACCATCAACGCGGAAGGCGGCATGACGATGTTCTGAAGCTCGCGGTTCCAACGTCCCCCGGCGCAGTATCGTGGGTGACTCATGCCGCGGGCTGCTCGATGTGCCGCGGCAGCGCCGGGCGATGTGTTCCCGCCGGTATCACGGTGGGGGCGGGTGGGAGCTACGAAGGCGTCGGCGGCGCCGACAGTCGCTCGGTGAGCGGCGTGAGGAGCGCAATGGTGACGTTCGCCACGTCCAGCGCCGGACTGATCGGCATGTCGGACGTGCCGGCCCGTGCATTCAATGACGCGAGCACCGCGCCAGGATCCGCACACTCCAATTCGTAAATAGCGACATAGTTTCCCGGCAACCGCGACTCGCCGCTCACCTTGAAGCGCCGGGCGCCCACGAAACCCGGGACCCGCAGCACGTCGTGCAGGTGCTGACGGTCATACCACTCATTGAATTCGTCCTCGCGGCCGGCCACGGGGTTGCTCACGACAAGGAATTGATAGTGGGCCATATCCGACTTCGCCTCGCTGGTGATGAATGCCCAACGCCCGAAGAACCGCCTGCAACGCGACTCCGTTTCAGGAATCCATTGTGCTGGGAGGGCGATGCCGGGGTCAACGCATATTTGACTATCATTCATATTTATGAACAATTAGAGAATCATGTCAAGCACTGCTCCACGGCCGCGCACGACGGTCATCACGGGCGCCCGGTCCGGCATCGGACAGGCGACACACACACTGCTGGGCTCTCGCGGCGAACGCGTCATCGGCATCGACATCCGGGACAGCACGATCGAGGCTGACCTGTCCACCGCGGAGGGTCGCGCAACCGCCATAGGCGCCGTGCATCGTCATTGCAAGGACGGACTGGAGGCGTTCATCGCCTGCGCGGGCGTATCCGCCTCAGACGGCCCGACCATGGTGTCGGTCAACTTCTTCGGCGCCGTCGCACTGGCGACCGGCCTGCGGGATCTGCTGGCGCTCGGCAATGCGCCACGGTGCGTCATGGTCTCCTCTTCAGCGACCTTGCTGCCTTCCGATCCGGCAATCGTTGCGGCCTGTCTGGAGGACGATGAGTCGAGAGCGCGGTCCCTGGCTGCGACGCAGACGACGGCGGAGCCGGCGAGACGGCAGGGGGAAATATACGCCGCCTCCAAGCTGGCACTATCGCGATGGGTTCGTCGCCAGGCGGCCCGCTCACCGTGGGCAGGCGACGGAATATTGCTCAATGGCGTGGCGCCAGGCCTGGTCCGCACGCCCATGACCCAGCCATTGCTGGCAACGGAGGACGGCCGCAAGATGCTCGCCGCGGCGGTCCCGCGGGCGCTCGAAAACCCCGCCGAGGCCGCAGACATCGCCCTATTGCTGGCCTTTCTCGCCAGCCCCGACAACCGTTACCTGGTTGGCCAGACGCTTTTCTGCGATGGCGGCACGGATGTGTTGATAAGGGGCGACGCGGCTGTATGAAACTGCGCACACACCATCCTCGAGGAGTTCCGACGGCCACTTGATAATGGCTTACCTGCAGCCGGTGATCGCCGCGCGGCGGGACAGCCCGGAGGACGATCTCTTGAGCGCAGTCATCCACGCCCGCATCGGTGACGGACCCATCAGCGATACCGACATGATGAGCATGCTGCTGGTCATCCTGTTCGGTGGATTGGACACGGTGGCGTCCACCCTCGGGTTCATTGCCGCATTTCTCGCAGGGAGGAGCCCCGCGCACTGCCGTCAATTGCTCGACTCCCCGCAACTCGTGGACAATGCCACGGAGGAACTGATGCGGCGGTTTCCCCCGTCCAACACGGCGCGCACCCTGACGCGCGACTACGAATATAAAGGTTTGAAATTTTGCGCCGGAGAGAAGGTGTACATTTCGACCCTGCCATCCGGGGCTCAAAGGGATCGAGCGCACCCTTGAGCGAATAGTTGAGCGCGCATTCGTCCATCATCGGCTCGAAACGCGACATCTGCTCGCCGGCCGGGTACTCTGCGACCGCTTTCCACAAGCAGGCGGCACGCTCGCGCGCCCGCTGCATCTCCGGGTGCCGCACGATCTGCAGCGCGAGTTCCTCGACGGCACGCTGATCGACGGTGGCGAGCAGATTGGCTGCCGAGAGAAAGTAGTCGGTGGTTTCATCCATGCCTCGTTACTTCATGCTTTCCATACCAGCGGAAGGTGCAGCACTCCGGCGACCGCGCCGGTGGCGGTCACCGCGTGGTCGCCCGGCTTGATTTGAAAATCCGGTATTCGTTTCAACCACTCCTCCAGGAACACCCGCAGCTCGGAACGCGCCAGGTTGGCACCCGGGCACTTGTGCGCGCCACGCCCGAACGCCATGTGATCCACGAGACCCGGGCGGCCGAAATCCACCTCGAGCGGCTTAGGCCATTTGAGCTCGTCGAGTCCGTGCAGGCAGGCGGTCAGCTGAACATAATCGCCCGCCTTCATCGTGACGCCGTCCAACGTCACATCCTGGGTCAGGACCCGGCCCACGGTGGGGATGGAGTGCCGGCGCAGCAGCTCTTCGATCGCCCCCGGAATGCGGTCCGGGTGTTCGGCGAGTTCGCGGCGGTGTTCCGGATGGGTTGCCAGATAGCGCGCAAAAAAGGCCATCGTGCCGGCGACCGTGTCGAGCCCGCCGAACAGCGCCAGCGCGCATTCGCTCATCGCCTCCTCGAAGCTGATCGGCCGCTCCCCCACCTTGATCTGCAGGATGCGGCTGAACAAATCTTCACCCGGATGCTCGCTGCGTTGTTTCAACCACGAACCCAGGTAGCCGAAAACCTCCTGAAGGGCCTGCTGCTTGGCCTCGAGCGAGCGTCCGCGGGTCATGACTTCGGCGCGCTGTATGAGCCACTCGCGGTCGCTCGAGGGTAGATTGACGATGGACAAGAATACTTCCATCGGCACATGGGCCGCATAGTCGGCCACGAATTCACATTCCCCCCGTGGCTTGAGGCGGTCGATGATCTCGATGCTGAGCGCGCGGGCGCGTTCGGACAGTGTCTGCACGGCTTTCGGCGAGAGTGCCACGCTGAGCGGATGGCGGAAGAATTGATGCTCGGGAGGATCGGCTTCGATCGGCAGCTGCCTCGGCATGCCGAGCTGGCGCGGAATTCCGATGGCCCGGTCCGATGAAAAGCGCTCGTGATCCGGCCAGACTTGATTGAGCAGTTCCGCGCGCGCAATGACCCAGTACCCGCCATAGCGGGGCGTATAAAAGACGGCAGGAGACTCATCCTGCACGCGCTTCCAGGCCAGGTGTACGTCCTCGCTCGCCCCGGGCAGGTCGTACAAATCGACGTCACGGACACGGTCCGGGGGCACATGACTGGGAATTTGAAACTCAGGGGTGGACATGGCTATTTCTCCAAATTGAGCCGACGTGCAGAAAGTTGTGAGCCGGGACCGTCGTCGGGCGCAGCCCCGGGCAAACACTCCCATTGAATGCGGCGGGCATAGCGGGCGAGATGGTGGGAGGGACTACCGAATACGCTGTCGGCAAGCAACAGCCGCCGCCAATGGTGACCGACGCGGTACTCCTCGGTGATGCCGTATCCCCCGTGCAACTGGATGCCCTGCTGCGTCACGAAACGCGCCGCGCGGTTGACCTGGGCCTTGATGCCTGAAACATCGATGCTGCGGCGCCCGGCATCCGCGACGGTCAGCGCCTGCAGTCCGCGATGCAATCCCGCCCGCGCCTGAGAAGTCTCGATCGCCATGTCGGCCATCCGGTGTTGCAGCGCCTGAAAGCTGCCGATGGGCACGCCAAACTGCTTGCGGCTTTTCAGATATTCCGAGCACAGGGCAAGTACGTCTTCGAGACTGCCGAGCGTCTCGGCGCACTGCAAAATAATGGCCTCATCGACTGCGTCTTGGATTCCGGCCGTTGCGCCGCCATCGCGGCCGAGCAGCGCATCGGCCTCCACCACGACGCTCGCCAGCCAGACGTCGGCCGCAGGCGTACCGTCGACCAACGAATAGCTTTCGACGCGCATGCCTGGAGCCTGCAACGAAACGTCAAACAGTGAAAGTCCCGGCGATCCGTCACTTCCGCCAACACTGCGCACCACGATCAGGAGCCGGTCGGCAATCGGCGCGCCCACCACGAGTGACTTGTGTCCGGACAGCCGCCAGCGTCCGTCTTGCGTGCGCTCGGCCGTCGCCTCGATGGCATCGACGTCGCCCCGGGCACCGGGTTCGCTCAGCGCGACCGCGTAAATCTGCTCTGCGGCGGCGAGACCGGGCAGTCGCGCGGCCTGCTGCACCGGATCCGCGATTGACGCCAGCAGCCGCGCCGGCAGCACACCGCAGGCGGTGAACGGCTCGAGCACGAGATGCCGGCCGCATTCTTCGGCAATGATGGCCAGTTCGATCGCACCGAAATCGAGTCCGCCGTGGGTTTCGGGTACGGCGGCAGCCAGCCATCCCAACTCGGCGAACTCCTTCCAGGTGGCTCGCGAAAAGCCGCCCCCGGATCGCGCCAGTTCGAGCCTTCGGCGGAAGTCATATGATTTTTCGAAAAAGCGTGTCGCTCCATCCCGCAACATGCGCTGGTCGTCGGTCAATTCGAGGTTCACGCTGGATGCCCTCTTATCACAGGCCGAACAGTGCCTTGGCGATGATGTTTCGCTGAATCTCTGCGGTTCCGCCGTAGATCGTGCCCGCGCGCCGGTACACGAGTTCGGCCACCAGCCCTGGCGCGTAAGCCGGCCCCGGCAGAGCGCGGGAACGCAGCGACGCGTCCTCATTTGAATCGGCGTAGTCGACCGGCCCGTAATCGCCGATCAGTTCGACCAGCATCTCGGTCAACCGCTGATGCATCTCCGAGCCGCGGACCTTGAGGATCGAACCCATGGCCATGGCCTGCGGACCCTCCGACAGCTTGGAATGAAGTACCCGCTGCACGGTCATGTCGATCGCCTGCACGTCGAGCTCATATTCAGCCAGGCGTCGAGCAAACACCGGATCCTCGATGAGCGCCCGACCGCCCGACTGCTCACGTGCCGCCAGACTGCGGATGCGGGCCAGAGACCGCTTCAAGGCCGGCGCCTCGGCCCCCAAAAAGGCCCTTTCATCGAAGAGCAGCGCTTTCGTATAGCTCCAGCCCTTGTTCTCCTCACCGACCAGATTCGCGACGGGTACGCGCACGTTGTCGTAAAAGACCTCGGCCAGGTGGTGCGCACCTTCGAGACTGGTCAGCGGCCGGATCGTGACGCCCGGACTCTTCGCATCCAGCAGAAGGAAGGAAATCCCCTTCTGCGGCTTGGCGGCCGGGTCCGTGCGCACCAACACGAAATTCCAGTCGCCATACATGCCGAAACTCGTCCAGATCTTCTGGCCGTTCACGACGAAATGTTCGCCGTCGCGCACGGCCGTGGTCCGCAGCGAGGCCAGATCCGACCCGGATCCCGGCTCCGAAAAACCCTGTATCCAAAAGACTTCGCCGCGCGCGATCGGCGGCAGGAAGCGGCGTTTCTGCTCCTCGTTGCCGAACTTGCAGATGACGGGGCCGACGAGATTGACGCCGGCCTGGTTCTGGATGGGTGCGCCGGCCAGATAACATTCCTCGGCGAAAATCTCGGCCTGTTCGATGCTCCAACCCGTTCCGCCCCATTCCACCGGCCAGGTCGGCACGGACCAGCCGCGCGTCTCGTGCAGCAGGCGCGTCCAGTTGAGCATGTCCGCGCGGTCGGGAAGATAGCCTTGCTGCCCGCGCCATGCCATATCCTTCGGCAGATGGAGGGCGAGAAACGCCCGCACGTCGCGGCGGAAGTCGTCGGTATGGGTGTCGTGCGTGAAATCCATGATTTTTCTCCCCGGTCATCCGCCGTGCAGGTCGACGCCCAGCATCCGGCCGCCGCTCCAGTGCAGCACCCGCCCGCCGATGGTCGGATCCGGTTCCGCGGGATAACACCAATCGGTACGGGGATCTCCCATCAAACGAACCGTTAGGCCCGGAATGTCGGACAGAAATCCCGGTTCAACCTCTCCCGCCTCGAGCAGCACGATCTGCTGCGCCGGCAGCGCGTCCGCCAGTCGTCGAGCGACGACGCAGCCGGACGAACCACCCCCGCAGACCACGACGTCCGCGTGATCGATCTCACTGTCTTTCGTGGCTGCTGGCATATTCGCGACCGATGGGCAGAAATCAGGATCCGGCCATTATATTCATATTTCCGTCCATCGTTCTACTTTAGGAACGTCCCCGTCCCTCCCTCGGCAGTTGGATTTGGCGTCAGCGGAACGAGATCGTATGACCCCCGTCGACCGCAATCGTTTGCCCATTGATGTAGCCGCCCGACGGCGATGCGAGCAGGACGGCCAGTCCCGCCAGTTCGTCGACCTCGCCGAAACGCTGCGATGGATTTCTCCCCTGGTACCATTTCACGAGCGCCTCATCTTCCCACTGCGACCTCGCCATTTCGGTCTTGAACGTGCCGGGCGCGATGCAGTTGGCGGTGACGCCCCGGCTCGCGAACTCCGTGGCCATGTTGCGCACGAACTGCATGTCGGCCGCTTTGGTCAGGCCGTAGGTGCCGGCCATGGGGTCGCCGAGCAGGCCGACGATGGATGCCACCAGGATGAAACGTCCGTAGCCGCGCTCGAGCATGCCGGGCACGGTCATCTGCGCCAGCCACAGAGTGCTCTGAACGTTCACCTGCATGAACTTGTTGAACGTCTCGTCTTTCAGGTCCAGCACCGAACCGACCCATGGATGGATCGCGGCATTGGCCATGACGATGTCGACCCGTCCCCAGGCGGCCAGCGCGGCGTCCACGACGCGCTGCAGATCCTCCTTGCGGCCGATGTTGCAGGGGACCGCGATTGCCTCGCCTCCATCCGCGCGGATCCCGGCCGCCGCCGCCTCGCAGGGTTCTGGTTTGCGGCCGCAGATGACCACCCGTGCGCCGTGCTCGGCCATGCCGCGCGCGCTGGCGAGTCCGAGGCCGCGGCTGGACCCGGTGACGATGGAAACCTTGCCGCTGAGGTCGAAAAGATGCGATTTCATGTGCGCCACCTTGAAATGGTTAATTCATCTAGCGAATAATAGGTCCAAATTATGAATAACATTCAAATGAACGTGCAACCCTCCGGGCGAAGGTCGAGCGTGGGCCAGCCGGGCAGAACCGCCGCGGCGGCGACCGCTCATCCCGCGCGGGGCGCAAAAGGCCCGAAGGTGACCGCACTGGCGCGAGGCTTGAACATTTTGCGTTGCTTCACCCAGCAGCGGCCGGAACTCACCACCCAGGAGATCGTGCGCCTCACCGGCCTGCCCCAGCCGACCGTGTGGCGCCTGTGCCGCACGCTCGCCAACGAGGGGTTTCTGTCGTGTGACGGCGAGTCCGGCCGCATGACCTTGGGCCTGCACGCACTGGCGATGGGCTACTGCGCGCTGGGTCGGCAATCCCTGCCGCAGCTGGCCTTGCCGTATCTGGAGCGATTGACCGAGCAGTACCGCCTCGGCATGTCGATCGCCGTCCGAGACGGCCTCGCGATGCTGTATCTGCAGCGCACCCATGGCGATTTCATTTATTTCAACGATCCGGTGGGAGCGCGCCGGCCGTTCGCCGTTGCCCCGACCGGCTGGGCCTGCTACGCCGCCTACGATCAAGATGAGCGGACGGCGATTCATCGCGCGCTCAAAGCGCACGACCGGGCCGCCTGGCCGGAGACCGAGGCGCGGCTCCGCTCGGCCGATGCCGGCTATCGGCGCCATGGCTTCGTATTGAGCCTCGGCATCCTGCACGAGCACTTCAACGCTGTGGCCACCCCGATTCGCTCGCTGCGCAGCGGCACCGTCTATGGATTGTCGGCGGGCGGGCTCGCCGCAGACTGGCCGAGAAAGAAACTGCTCGCCATCGGCGCGGAGATCGCCGCCCTGGCTCAAGACCTCGCCCGCATTGCGGAATGACCAACCACGGAACGCCCATACCATGCCCACCCGCGATCAACGAGTGCTCGTCACCGGTGCGACCGGTACGCAAGGAGGCGCCACGGCACGTGAACTGCTGGCCGCCGGCTTCCGTGTTCGCGTACTGACTCGCAACCCGGATTCGCCGGCGGCTCAGGCGCTGGCCGGGCTGGGCGCCGAGATCGGCCGCGGCGACATGGAGGATGCGCAATCGCTGGATGCGGCGACGAAGGACGCCCATGGCGTGTTTTCGGTGCAGCGGCCTGAGGCCGACGGCAGCGATTCTGAGCGCCGTCACGGGCTCGCGCTGATTGCCGCCGCCAGGCGCTCCGGTGTCCGACACTTCGTGCACACATCCGTGTGCGAGGCGGGGCGGCACACCGCTTTTCCGCGCTGGGAATCCGGCTACTGGTGGCAGAAGTACTGGACGGACAAGTGGGACCTCGAGGAGGCGGTCCGTGCGGCCGGCTTCGCGAACTGGACCGTGCTCAAACCCGCGTTCATGATGGACAACTTCGCGCAGCCCAAGGGGCGGTTCATGTTCCCGCATCTGACTGACGGCCGGATCCTCACCGCGTTCGCCCCCACGACGCGCCTCCAGCTCATCGCCGGCGACGACGTGGGTGCGTTCGCGCGGGCGGCTCTCGTTGATCCCGGGAGATTCCATCACCGTGATATCGAGCTCGCGGCCGAAGCGCTGACCATGACCGAAGTGGCGGCCACCCTGAGCCGTGTGCTGGGCAAGCCGGTGGAGGCACGGTCGGTGACTCCCGCCCAGGCGAAAGCGGGCGGCCTGTTTCCCGGATGGGTCCGTTCACAGGAATGGACCAACGAAGTGGGTTATCGGGCGGATATCGCCGCGCTGGCGCAGTACGGAGTCCCGATGACCCGCTTCGTTGACTGGATCGACCGCCATGCCGGCGAGATCACCATCCGCCCCGGTGGCGGCGCCCTTACTTGAATTCACGCTGGCAAGGAACGTCCAATGCCGAACCTGTACGATCTTCCCGAAGAAATCCTGGTCACGGCCGAAGGCGGCGTGCGCTTCATCACGCTGAACCGGCCCAACGACCTGAACGCCTCGACCACGGAAATGCTGTTTGCCTTCCCGAAACTGTTCCGTGCCCTCGCCGAGGATCCCGAGGCCCGGGTGGCGATCCTGACGGGCGCGGGCCGAGCCTTCAGTGCCGGCGGCGACATGACCCACTTCGTCAAGACGCTCGAGGACTCCGACTTCGCTCGCGCCGTTCAGGAAAATTCCCGTCGAACCATTCACGGCTTCATCGACCTGCCCATACCGTTAATTGCAGCGGTCAACGGACCGGCCGTGGGCTGGGGGGCCACGCTCGCGACGCTCTGCGACATCGTGCTGATGTCCGAGAAATCGTTCATGGCCGAACCGCACATCAATATCGGTCTGGTGGTCGGAGACGGCATCTCGGTGGCGTGGCCGCTGTACACCAGCCTGCTGCGCGCCAAGGAACTGATCTTCACCGGCGAACGCATCAGCCCACAACAGGCGGTTGAATTCGGCCTGGCCAACCGGGTGGTTGCTCCGGAGAAGCTGTTGGATGAGGCGCGCGCCCTGGCCGAAAAATTGCTGAAGCAACCGCGACTGGCGCTGCGCGAGACGAAGAAGCTGATGAACCTGTATCTGCACCGTGCGGCGGCTCAGATGCTCGATGTCACCATCGCGCGGCAGCTGGCCGCCACACTCAGCGAGGAGCACCACCGGATCGCGTCGGACTTCATCGCCAAGCAACAGCGGAATCAGAAGAGCTGAACGGGGAACGACCATGACCATTCAATTCGATGAGCAGGTGGCGATCGTCACCGGCGGCGGGGGCGGCCTGGGTTTCAGCATCGCACAAGAGCTCGCTGCGCGCGGCTGCGCCGTGCTGGTCAACGACTACGGCGGCGATCGTCTGGGCGATGGCGCCGGTCCGCAGCGGGCTGAGGAAGCCGCCTCGAAACTCCGCGCAACCGGCGCCCGTGCGGTGGCAGATGCCACCGCGGTCGGCACCCCCGCGGCAGCCCGCTCCATCGTGGCTCATGCGCTCGGGTCCTTCGGACGCATCGACATCCTGGTCAACAACGCGGGAATCGCGCGGCCCGCCACGCTGACGGAAGCAACCGATGAGCACGTCGAACAGGAACTGCGCACCAATCTCCTGGGTCCCTATGCACTGGTGCGTGCGGTATGGGACCACATGAAATCCCGGAAGTACGGACGCATCCTGAACGTCTCCTCGAACGCCTCACTCGGCATCGGCGCCAATTCGTCGTATGCGGTCGCCAAGGCCGGATTGATCGGCCTGACCATGGACTCCGCCTGCGAAGGCCAGCCGTACGGCATTCTCGTGAACGCCCTCATGCCCGTGGCGCACACCCGCATGATCGAGGGCATACCCGATCCACAGTTCGTGGCCTGGTTCCGCCGCCATATGGCGCCGCAAAAAATTGCCGGCCCCTTGGCCTATTTTTTGAGCAGCAGCTCGACGGTCACGGGCTCCGTCCTCAGCATGGGCGGCGGCCGCGTCGCCCGGGTGATGTTTGCCGAGAACGCAGGCGTCGTCGGCCTGACCGACGCCGAAGCGGCTCAATCGGCAGTGGGCGAGATACTCGGCAGCTCGCACATCCAGGTGATCGACTCCTGTTACAGCGAGCTGCGCCTGTACACCAGCGCTTTTCCTTTCGAGGGAAAGGGCAGCGGCCCGGCGCTCGATGAGCAGGCCGTCGTCGGCGCTTCGCAAAAGCGCGATATGTAATTTGCCCGTCCCCAGCCACGCGCCAGGGAGGCGCGCATGCCCGCCCGGCGCCGGAAATCTCAGGCGTCGAAGCGCACGTACAAGTGCTTGGGTACGCGCATCATGATGCCCCGTATTTCCGGAGGCGGTTTGTCCGGATCGAGCCGCAGGCCCTTGAGATTGTCGAGAATCGCGTTCAGCGCGCGCGTCATTTCGACCCGCGCCAGATGCTGACCGATGCACACGTGCGGACCGTAGGCAAACGCAAAATGACGATGCTGCGGTTTGCGGAAAATATCGAAACGGTCGGGGTCGGGAAAGCGCGCCGGGTCGCGGTTGGCAGCGCCGCTCGCCACCGCGAGCATCGCCCCTTTGGGAATCTTCACCCCGCCGAGCTCCAGGTCGTGGGTGGCCGTTCGGGTGGCGATGAGCACCGGACCGTCCCAGCGCAACGCCTCCTCGATCGCCCCCGCCACCAACCCGCGGTCCTTGCGCACCGCTTCGAGCTGATCCGGGTTGTTCAAAAGTCCCGTCAGCAGCACGCTGGTGCCGCGATACGTGGTGTCGCCGCCCGCGTTCACGAGCTGGCGCAGGAATGAGATCATGATCTCCTCGGGCAGCCGCTCGCCGTCGACTTCCGCCTGGGCCAGCACCGAGACGAGATCGTTGCCGGGATTTCGCAGCTTGTCCGCCACCAGCACTTTGAAATAGGTCCCCAATTTCCGCGAGGCCTCCGTGCCGTGGGGCACATCGATGCCCACGAGCGTCTGCGCAATCGCCAGCTTGTGAAAAACCGGCGCTTCCTCCAACGGCAACCCAAGCTGCCGGTAGACGATCTGGAACGGATAGTGCAGCGTGAACTCCTGCACCAGATCGGCCGATCCCCGGCCGCGGAACTTGTCCATCAGTTCGCGGATCACCGGGTCCACCACGGACTCCCCCCACTTGGCCACCGTTTGCGGCAGGAAAGCCTTCTGAAATATCCGGCGATAACGCGAATGCTCCGGCGGATCCATGGTGCTGACGCTGCGCCCGAAGCTGATCCCCAGATTGAGCTGGTAGGCTTCGTTCGAAAAATTATCAGGCTCGGAAAGGCAACGCATCACCTCGTCGTAGCCGACCACGAGGTACTGCTCCAGGTGCCCCTGGGTGTGGTCCGCAGGCTCTCCCATGTAGACCCGATAGTCGAGCTTGTGCACCGGCCCCTTTGCCCTCAGCTCCGCAAGCCTGGAATACGGATCCAGGCAGCTGCCGAACATTAGCTCGTCGGCGATGAACGGATTGAAATTCGGATCGTCGAAGTCGGACAATCGGGTGACCGCGTTCATAATCAAATCCTTCCCGGTTTTGGTACGGCATCGTACCGGCATAGGCCATGGGTTATTGCAACCATCTGACAACCGTCATTTCGAGTCGGCGGCCATCAACAACGCGTCACCATAGATCGGTGTATGGGAATCGAGCCCGCCATCGACGGAAAAGCACTGCCCGGTGATGAAGCCCCCCGCATCCGACGCGAGATAGACGGCCATCTCGGCAATATCTTCGGGTGCCCCGAAACGCGGCACCAGTTGATGACGCAACATCATGTCCCCGACCCTCGAAGCGGCATAGGTGTCGCGCGTCGCGGGGGTGACGATCAGTCCCGGAGAAATTGCATTGCAGCGGATGTTCTCCTTGCCGTGTTGGGTGGCCACGTAGCGAGTCATCGTCACGATGCCGGCTTTGAGCATTCCGTAACAGGTGTTCGACAGCATGCCGAGAAATGCGGATCCCGACGCGGTGTTGATGATGGACCCGCCGCCGCGGGCCCGCAGGCGCGGAATGGCATATTTGGTGGCGATCATCGCACCACGCAGGTTGACGCGCCATAGAGCATCCCAGACGTCCACGTCGGTCTTCTCCAGCGACAAGTCACGGGTGCTGGAAAGCCGGGTGTCGGCGGCGTTGTTGTGCAACACGTCGAGGCCGCCGAAACGAGCCTCGGTCTTGTCGAACATCTGACGGATGGATTTCTCGTCTCCGATATCGACGCCGATGGCGTAGGCTTCGCCGGCGTCCTTGTTGATGGAAGCCGCGTGCCGCTCCGCCGCCGCGAGATCCACATCGGCGACCACCACCCGCGCACCGGCTTGCGCAAAGGCCACGGCGGTTGCCGCGCCGATGCCCGATGCGGATCCGGTGATGATGACCACCTTGCCGTCCAGCTTTTTGCTCATGCCCGTCACCGGCCTGTGTTGAGATGCTTTTCAATCGCGGTATCGCGCCCGCAATGCGGGCTTGTCGAGCTTGCCCGTTGCGAGGCGGGGCAGTTCATCGACAAACGCCACGCTGCGGGGGCATTTATAACGGGCGATGAGCGTCCGGCAGTGTTCCACCAAGGCCACTTCGGTGAGCGCCGCGCCCGGCTTTTTGACGACCACGGCCTTGACCACCTCGACCCACTTGGGATCCGGCATGCCGATGACCGCACAATCACTCACCTCGGGATGGGCGGCAATGGCCTCCTCCACTTCACGGCTGAAGATATTCTCCCCGCCCGAAATGATCATGTCCTTCTTTCGGTCGATCAGAAAAACGCAGCCGGTGTCATCCTGCACGCCGATGTCGCCCGTGTGATACCAACCATCGCGCAGCGCCTCGAGGGTGGCGGCCGAGTTGTTCCAATACCCGTCGAGCACGGTGGCCGATCGCACGATCACCTCGCCCGGCTTGCCGGTGGGACAATCCACGCCCTGGTCATCGACGAGCCGGAAGTCGATCTCGGCAACGGGATGGCCCACCGAAGAAAGCCGGCGTATTTCCTCGGCACTGCCCGAGGGATTCACGCCCGCGCGCGGCAGGGAACAAATGCTGCCCACTTCGGTGCAGCCGTACTGCAACGCGAAGACCGGACCCATGATCTCGATGGCCTGCCTCAAGACCGGGACCGGAATGGGGGCGGCCGCGGAAAATACGTTCTCGAGGCTCGACAGGTCGTAACTCCCGACCTCCGGAACCGCCAGAACGGCCTGCACCATCGCGGCGACCATGAAGCTGTGTGTGATGCGCTCCTCTTGGATGGTCTGCAGCATCGCGACCGGATCGAACGCTTTGTGCAGGACGATGCACCCGCCGTCGTAGGCGGTGCCCAGAACGAAGCCGCGGCCGCCGATATGGAATGCCGGAGTGGTCTGCAAAAAACGCGAGGAGCGCGACAACTCGGACACCCGCGCATTCATCCGGGCCGTTTCGAGCAACGCACGATGCCGCCAGGGGACGCCCTTGGGCTTTCCCGTCGTGCCGCTCGTATACCAGATCAGGGCATAATCGTCCGCGGCGGGCCACACCGGCGGCCCGCCCTCCTCCCCGTTCGAAAGCAGTTCTTCATAGGCCAGCATCCCGTCTGCGGCGGGCCCGAGACGGATGTAATGCGAAATCTCGGGCAGTTGGGCGCGCAACGCCGCCACGACATCGTCATACCGTGGCTCGAAAATCAACGCCCGGGCGCCGGAATCGCGCAACAACTGCAGGATTTCGGCCGCCGCAAGCCGGAAATTCAAAGGAACCAGTATGGTCGCGCCGTAATCGGCCGCCGCATACGCCTCGTAGTATTCGAGGCAGTTGGTCGCAAGGATTGCGACGCGCTCCTGTCGCCGCAGCCCGAGCGTATGCCATGCGGAAGCGAGCCGGCGGGCTCGCACGGCGTATTGCGCATGCGTCAGTCGCCGGCCGTCACAGACGAACGCCTCACGCTCCGGGAAGCATCGCGCATTGCGTTCGAAAAGATCTCTGAGCGTGTGCATCGTCCGCGGTTACCCTGCCCGAACCTACGGTCGGCCCGGGCGGTGGATGGCAGATAATTGAATACTATTCTAAAATATAAACGCCCGGTCCGAAAGCGTCAATCCGCCCGGTTGAACGGCCCAGGACGACTGCGACGGTCCGGTTGGCTCAGCTCAGCTCAGATGCAGCGCTTCACGCACGGCCTGAGTCACCTGGAACAGCGCGTCCTCATCCACCGTCGTCGGATTGAACAGGCGGTTGTGGCAGATGGCCACGGCCAGATTGAGGTCCGGGTCCGCCCAACCGATCGATCCGCCCTGACCGGGATGGCAGATGGCGCGTGGATTGCGCGGCGAGCAGACCGGAGGTTGTGGCCCCCCCAGCCAAAAACCCCCGATGCTGATCGGAATGGGAAAGCCGAACATCACCGGATCGGGTTCCTCGGCATTGGCGCGCGGGGTGCTGAAGCTCGCGACACGCTCGCGGCTCAACAGCCGCACTCCATCCAGGGCGCCGCCGTTGGCCAGCATTGCCCAGAAACGCGCCTCGCTGCGCGCATTGAAAATCCCTCCCACACCCGCCACTTCGGCCCGCCGCACGTCCGGTCGCTCAAACACGGTGGGATGCAGAGCTACTGCCGGCGGCATCGAGGCAAGAAACAACGGAGGCAGATATTCTGGCGGCACCAGCGCCATGGCATCGATCTGCCGCGCCACACGGGATTCAACTGTATCCGGAATGCCGATCCACAGGTCGGCGATTCCCAGTGGCGCCGCGATTTCCTCACGCACGAAGCGACCAAGGGAGCGATGACGCGGATCGGTGCGGCGCACCAATTCACCGATGATCCAGCCGAAAGTCATCGACAAGTACAGGGTCTTCGTGCCCGGTTCAGCGAGAGGCTCCAAGTCCGCAATGGCTCGCACCATGGGCTCCCAGTCGCACATCATCTCCGGCGTCACACCGTCCGGCATCTGCGGTACGCAGGCCCGATGCGTGAGCGCGTCGCGTACGGTGGTACGCTGCTTGCCGTGCGCACCATATTCGGGCCAGTACCGTACGATGGGTGCGTCGTAGTCGATGTGGCCACGCTCCGCCTGAAGATGCAGCGCCGTCGCGGCCACCGCCTTGGTGACGGAATATACGTTGAACAACGTGTCACCATCGACCTTCCGCCCGGTCGCCGGATCGGCAAGGCCACCCCAGGTGTCGACGGCCAGTTTGCCGTCCTTGTATGCGCACACCTGGATGCCGATTTCGCGACCGGCATCGATGACCGAGTCGATCGCCCGCCGCACCACGGCATTCGCCGAAGTCAGTTCCATCATGATTACTTACTCCGCATTTTGGTCAATCACGCAGCGACAAGATGCCCAAGCCCTCGAGAGCCAATCCCACATCGAGGTCTTCGTTGAGCGAGCAACGACCCCGATATTCATCGTAACGGCTCATGAGCTGCTCCCCGCATCCTGCAAGATCAGGTCGGCCGCGCGCGCGGCGATGGCCATCGTCGGCGCGTTCGTGTTGCCGGACACGGGCGACGGAAGCACGGACAGGTCGACCACCCGCAGCGCCGCCGCGCCACGGACCCGCAGGCGTGGGTCGAGCACCGCGGCAGAATCGGCTCCCATCCGGCAGGTACCCATCGCGTGGTAGCCGCTCTGCCCGCGCTTGCGGAATACATCGATGATTTCATCGTCATTCTGAACCGACGCGCCCGGAGACTTCTCCTCGGCCACGAACGGAGCAAGCGCCGGCTGTGCGCCCAATCGCCGCACGAAGCGGAAGGCATCGACGACCGTCGCGCGATCATGTTCCGTCGCCAGATAATTGGGGCGAATGACCGGCGGATCCGCGGGATCACTCGAGCGCGCCATCACCGAACCACGGCTTTCGGGACGCAACGCATAAAAGAAGAACTGCATGCCCGGGCGTCGGTCGAACGCCATGCCGGCCGACGAAAAATCCAAGGAGTACGGATCCACCATGATCTGCGCGTCGGGCCGGTCGAGGCCGGGCCGTGTGCGAAAAAAGCCCCCGAGATCGCTGGACCCGTTCGCCAGCACGCCCTTGCGGAACAACGCATAGCGGAGCGTATTCATCGCGAGCGGCATTCCCGAATAGGCCCGATTGGTCGAGTCGCTTTGGCGCTTGAGCCAGTATTGCAGCCACGTGAGCAGATGCTCGTACATGTTCCGGCCCACCTCGGGACTGTCGATGCGCACATCGATGCCCAGTGATCGCAGACGGTCGGCCGGACCGACGCCGGAGAGCTGTAACAGCTTGGGGGTGTTGAGGGCTCCGGCGCTCAATATCACCTCGCGCCCGGCCTTGAACGCCTGAACCGCGCCCGCCCTCGACACCATCACGCCCGTCGCCCGGGTCCCCTGAAAAGTGACCTTCTGCACCATGGCGTCGGTGAGTATCGTGAGGTTACTTCGCTTGCGAACGGCCGGCGTCAAATACGCCACAGCCGCACTCTGCCGGCGGCCGCGGCCGATGTTGAACGTGAGGTAGGCGATGCCTTCCTGCTCCGGGTGGTTGATGTCCTCACGCACCGGCAGACCCATCTGGCGGCCGGCCTCGAGCACGGCGTCGCCCAACGGATAACGATGGGTATTGGGCGTCACCCTCACCGGCCCGCCGCTGCCCCGGTGGGGTCCGGCACCGAGAGCGTGGTCCTCCATGGCTCGAAAATAGGGCTCGATGGAAGCCCAACTCCAACCGTCCAGTCCGGCGTGCGCCCACCCATCATAGTCGGCCGGGTGGCCGCGCATGTACACCATGCCGTTCACGGCACTGGAGCCTCCGAGCACCTTGCCGCGCAGCCAGATCTGGGCCTGACCGTTGGTGGCCGGCTCCGCCTCCGTGGGGAAATACCATACATGCTGCGGGTCGGACAGAAGCTTGCCGAAGCCCTTGGGAACGTGAATGAGCGGACTGCGATCGTCGGGTCCCGCCTCCAGTAGCAGCACCGAGTGGCGGCCGTTCTCGCTCAGTTTTGCGGCAAGCACACAGCCCGCGGATCCGGCACCCGCAATGATGTAATCGAAAGCGCTCAAGCGCTACTCCCCCTGATGCATGCGCCCGATCAAGTGAACGAATTCGTCGGCCAGCGATTCGGGGATGAAATAGCGATCCGTACGACAGATCTGCGCGAAATGCGCAGCCACGTCGTCGGCGCTCGCCGGCGTGGTGCGCGGACCCATCCATCCATCGGACATGCCGATGAAGACACGCGCGAATCGCCCCATCGTCGCGGAATAGATCGAATGCGTCGACGTGCAGGCTTCACCGACAAGATAGATCACGAGCGGCGTAACGAATTCGGCCGTACCGCTGTTTCCGATCTTCTCACCGGCCTTCTGAAACAGAGCTCCGAATTTCTCCAACTGCCAGTCGGGCATGGCCGCACCCATGCGGCTCGCCGCGGTGGGCATCAACGCGTTGCAAAGCACGTTGTGCGCCCGCCCCTCCTGCGACAGCACGTTCATCAAGCCCACCACGCCGGCCTTGGCGGCACCGTAAGCCGCCTGCTCGTCGTTGCCCAGCATGCCTGCCGCCGACGAAGCAAACAGGATCCGGCCGTATTTCTGCTGCTTCATCAGCTTGAAAGCCGGCCGCGTCACGTTGAAGGCGCCCTTCAAGTGAACTTCGATCATCGCATCGAGCGTCGAGTCCGGAAGCGCATCCACCGGAGCATTACGCAGCGTACCCGCATTGTTCACCAGGATGTCGATCCGCCCGAACGCATCGACCGCCTTGCGCACGATCGCCTCGCCACCCGCGGACGTCGTGACCGAGTCGTAACAGGGAACGGCCCTGCCCCCGGCCTGTTTTATTTCCTCGACGACCTTGTCCGCCATGCTGGTGGACTTCCCCTGACCGTCGAAGCTCCCGCCCAGATCGTTCACCACCACCGCCGCGCCGCGTTTTGCCAGCTCGATGGCATAGGTGCGCCCCAAACCGCCGCCCGCGCCCGTGACGATCGCCACCCGTCCGTCGAATCTCACCTGGCTCATTGCCGTGTCTCCTTGTGCGAATCCAAAAACGGATCGACGAGCACCTTGCACTGGTGCGTGCGATGACGCATCGCCTCCAGCGTTCCGGGCAGTTCCTCGAGTGAGATCGTGTCGGTCACCATGGCACGCGGTTCGACGCTGCCCCGATCGAGTGTCCGGGCGACGTGCTCGAATTCACCGAGGCTGTAGGTCATACCGAACAGCAATTTCACTTCCTTCCACACGGCAATGGCGGGGACGAAAGAATCGGGGCGTGCGCAAAATCCGAGCACCAACACAGTTCCCGCGGGACGAACACAGTTGACGGCCCGGGCGATCAGGTCCGGCTTGCCAACGGCTTCGATCACGATGTCCGGCATCCCGCCCAGGGCCGCAATGACGGCTTGGGGCAGTTCCTCCGGGGTGTCGGGAAGCACGAACGAGTCGGCACCCATTTCCATGGCGAGCGCCTCGCGCTGCCGCGAGGCCGCCGTCACCGCGATGCGCCCGGCGCCCAGTTTTCGAGCCCAATAGACCGCACCGAGCCCGATCGGACCCGCGCCGAGGACGAGCACTCGGTCGCCCGGTTTGACGGCGGCGAGCGCGACACCATGCAACGACACGGCCAGCGGTTCGATCAGTGCGCCATCGGCCAGGCTGACCGAGTTAGGCAGCTTCACCGCCACCCGCTCCGCCGTCGTGGTGAATTCCGCGAAGGCGCCGGGCATACCTCGGAAGTGTGTACAGAAGTTTGGCCGGCCCGCGAGGCAGGTCGCACAGGTCCCGCAACCCGTGAAGGGCATCGCCGCGATGCGGTCGCCCACCTTCAGACGGCTGACATCGGTACCGACGGCCACGACTTCACCGGCGAACTCGTGGCCAATGATGGAATTCGCCTCGAACGTCTGTCCGCTGCCATCCGACATGGACAGATCGGTACCGCAGATGCCGCACCTGGCCACTTTCAGCACGACCTCGCCGGCGCCCGGCGTCGGATCCGGCCAATGCTCGATGGCGAGCGGCTGTCCCACTGCTTTGAATACGGCTGCGCGCATAATCCTACCCCCCCAAGATTGAAAAACGAACTCAACCGGCCGTCAACGGTACGTCCGGGCCATCCGATCGAGATGAAAATCCACATCGCCCCAGGCTTTCTCGAGCACCAACAGGTGCTTGAAGTAGTGCCCGATCTTGTACTCGTCCGTCATGCCGACGCCCCCGTGCAGCTGAATTCCCTGTCCACCCACGATCCGGCCCGCTTCGGCGGCCACAACCACGGCGGAGGACACGGCGGCATTGCGCTCCACCGGGGCCGCCTCGATGTGGGCCAGCGCATGGTAGAGCGCCGAACGCACTTCCTGGACTTCGACGAACATCTCGGACATTCGATGCTGAAGAGCCTGGAAGGCTGCCAAAGGCTGTCCAAATTGCTTGCGGTTGCGGATCTGTTCGGCCGTGAGCTCCATGGCGGCCTCCATCGCACCCAGTGCGTCGGCAACCTGGGTGACCCGGAACCGGTCGAGCGCCTCATCCAAGATACGGTAGGCTGCGGGGCCTTCGCACAGCAACGCGTCGCCCGCCAATCGCAACGCGCGAAACTCGAGATCCGCGGCATGGGAGCCGTCGATGAGCGGATAGCCGCGCAGCGCGAGGTCCGGTGACTGAGAATTCACCACGAACAGGCCGGTGTGATCCGGGCCTTCGAGCGTCGCGCTGACGATGAATTGATGCGCCGCGGGCGCACCCGCGACGAGTATCTTGAAGCCCTCGAGAACGTAGCCGCCGCCGATCCGACGGGCGCGGGTCGCAGGCGGCTCCTCGACATGACGCGCCCGCGGCTCCAGGCACGCCAACGACATCCGGGTCGTGCCTGTCGCGATTTCCGACAACAATTGACCACGGGCCGCCGCGTTCGAAGAACGTTCGATGATCGCCGCGCAGAGCACCCCGGTGATTGCCACCGGTTCGAGCACCAGCCTGCGCCCCAGCGCTTCGGCCAGCAACGACGCCTCCAACAGCCCGGCGCCGAGGCCGCCCGCTTCCTCCGGAACAGTCAGCGCGAGCCAGCCGAGATCTGCAAAATCCCTCCAGAGCGCTTCGTCACATGCGATGGCGGTTTGCAATACCGCCCGCCTGCGCTCGAACCCGTAGTTCTCCAGCAGATAGCGCTCTGCACCGTCACGGAGCATCTGCTGTTCGTCGGATAAATCGAAGTGCATGTTCTAAACGTCAGAATCCAAAGGCGGTCTTGGCGATGATGTTCTTTTGGACCTCGCGTGCGCCCCCGTAGATCGTCGACGCGCGCTCGAACAAAAACAGGCTCATCGGTCCCACGGAATATTCCGGCCAGAGCGGCCGCCATCGATCATCGGTGCTGTCTGCCGCGTCGCGCTCGAAGTGTCGCAGGGCCAGATGCCCCAGCGCGTCGATCTGCAGTCCCGTCACGCTTTGCTGCATCTCGGACCCGCGGATCTTGAGCGCGGACACGACCCCGTTGAGGTCGAACTTGTTCGGTTCCTCCGCCAGAATTCGCAACACCGACCAGTACAGCGCGTTGAGGTCCGCCTCGACTCGCGCAAGCTTGCGCGCGAAACCGGCATCCTCGATGAGCGGGCGGCCGCCCACGAGCATTTCGCGCGCCATGGCTTTCGCACGCTCGAACTGCCGTCGATTGAAGTACAGGAACGCGCTGGCGGTCCGCTCCTTTTCGAGCAGATATTTTGCGTAGATCCAACCCTTGCCCGCCTCGCCGATGAGCTGATCGCGCGGGACGCGGACCTCGTCCAGGAACACCTCGTTGAGCTCATGGCGCCCGTCGATAGTCCTGATGGGGCGTACCGTGATGCCCGGCGTATCCATCTTGGCGACCAGGAAAGACAACCCGCGTTGCGGTTTGACGGACGGATCCGTCCGCACCAGGAAAAACCCCCAGTCGGCACCGGCCGCATCGCTGGTCCAGATCTTCTGACCACTGATCACCCATTCATCGCCGACCAACCGCGCAGCGGTCTTGAGGTTCGCCAGATCGGAACCCGCTCCCGGTTCAGAGAACCCCTGGCACCAGACGTGTTTGCCGCTCAGCATCGGAGGCGCAAAGCGCGCGCACTGCTCCTCCGTGCCGAAGGCAAACAACACCGGGGCCATCATGTGCGTGCCCTGCCATCCAAAGTCCGGACCGTCCGCCCGGTACATTTCCTCGTAGAAGATGTGCTTACGAAGCGGCGACCAGTCCGTGCCGCCCCAGCGAACCGGCCAGTGGGGGGCACCCCAGCCCTTCGAACATAGAATCCCTTGCCAACGCCGGAAATACTCAGGACGAGGGTTGCACCAGCGCCTCGTGTCAGTCGCGATTTCCGGCGGCAGGTGGTCACGCATGAATGCGCGCACTTCCTGACGAAAGACTTCATCTTCTGGAGTGAAACGAAGGTCCATTCAAACGCCACCCGGGTGAATCGGTTGCCAGCGAGACCGCACGAAATTCTGATATGTGAACGATATTCAATTTTTTGCCAACGGTCAATGATACCAGGCCGCGCTTCCTTCGAGCCACCAGGCTGTGGCCCGCAGCCCGGCGGGGTCGATTCCGCGCGGATCTTGCGAGGATCAGGTTTCCATCATCGCGAAATCGGATTTGGCGGCACCGCACCCGGGGCAGACCCAATCCCCGGGAATGTCCTCCCATCGGGTCCCCGGGGCGATTCCCTCCGCCGGCACGCCCTCCGCCTCGTCATAAATGTAGCCACAGAAGAAGCACTGGTACTTTTTCACGCACTCGTCTCCAGAATCGATTGAAAGGCGGTCGATCAGCGGAACAGAAATTCCTCCCTGAGAGCCCGGTGCATGTTCGAAATGGAGGTTTCCTGCATCGGACTGGTGCGATTGCCGGGAAAGCCGTACGACTTCATACCCATTTGCACCTGTTCCATGTTGAGAAAATCCTGTTCGAGA
>Ga0209415_10005123_pt1 | contig 23691 bp, 22 predicted proteins | sample PeaSoiSIISIP2007_FD_187696 | JGI IMG/M metagenome (GOLD analysis project Ga0209415, IMG submission 187696) | Peat soil microbial communities from Weissenstadt, Germany - SII-SIP-2007 (SPAdes) (version 2) | ecosystem: Environmental > Terrestrial > Soil > Wetlands > Peat | place: Germany... | reverse complement strand
CCTCCAAAGAGCCATTTTCATGCACAGTGGTGAGCCGAAGGATCATGAAGTCTGCGCTCAGGATGACAGGCGGCTGATTTTTTCTCACCTTCTGTGGCTGTTCGGTCTGGAAATCGGTCAAATTCCGCCGCGACGGAGCGATTCACGGTGAAGACCGAAGGGATCACGGCGCTGCCGGGTCGCGTCGGCCTCTCGACACTAAAGGTCCTGGCGTATGTCGGAGGGTTGGCCCGGCTGGCCGGCGAGTCTGCTCACGCTGTGTTCATCGGGCCGTTCCAAGGCCGGCGCCTGCGTCCGCAGCGCGCCTTTCACCAGGCGATGGCCGTGGGTGTAAAGGCTATACCCATCGTTTCACTCATCAGCTTTTTCGTCGGTCTCATCATGGCGCTACAGAGCGGGTATGAGTTGCGGCGGCTGGGAGCGATGCAACTTGTGGCTGACGCGGTGGCCATCTCGATTGTTCGGGAATTGGGCCCGCTGATTACCGCCATCATTGTGATCGGCCGATCGGGCTCCGCGTTTGCTGCTGAGATCGGCACCATGAAGGTCACCGAAGAGGTGGACGCGCTCGAAGTCATGGCGATCCGTCCGGTGGCGTTTCTGGTGGCGCCGAAGTTCCTGGCGATGCTGGTGATGATGCCGTGCCTCACGATCTGGGCGGACTGCATGGGCGTAATGGGCGGATGCCTTTTCGGTGTGGCAGGAGCCAATTTCACGTTTGCGTCGTATCTTGAGGCCACGCGCGATGCCCTGGTGTTGCGCGACCTCTACACGGGCCTGGTGAAGAGCGCGCTGTTTGCTCTGGCGATCACCGCGGTTGGCTGCCAGGAGGGCTTCTCCACCGGAGCCGGCGCGGAGGAGGTGGGGCGCTCGACCACCGAGGCGGTGGTTATTTCGATCTTAATGGTGATCGTGGTTGATCTGGTGTTCACTGCTCTCTTTTACGTCACGAGCGGCGCCTGATCCTGTGTTACGAACCTGCGCTGATGGCGGGGGTCGGCTATGAATGACTCCGTGGGTGAACGTCCGGCGATTTCGGTGGTGAATCTCCGCGTGAGCTACGGCGAGCGCGAGATTCTGCATGGGATCAGCTTCGACGTGCAGCAAGGCGAAACCGTCGTGGTGCTGGGCGGTTCCGGCTCGGGCAAGAGCACCTTGCTTCGAACCCTGGTAGGGTTGGAGAAGCCAAGCGGCGGAGAGGTGTGGATCAAAGGCGTGAATATTGCGCAGGCCTCGGAGGACGAACTGGACGAGATTCGAAAGAAGGTGGGTGTGTCGTTTCAGGATGGGGCTCTTTTCGGCTCCATGACGGTGGGAGATAATGTGGCCCTGCCGCTGCGCGAACATACTCGCCTGGAAGAGTCCACCATCGAGATCATGGTGCGGATCAAACTGGAGCAAGTGGGCCTCGCAAGCTTCGAGGACTTCATGCCCTCGCAACTGAGCGGCGGCATGAAGAAACGCGCCGCGGTGGCTCGGGCGCTGGCTATGGACCCGGAGATGCTGTTTTTTGACGAACCGTCGGCAGGGCTTGATCCGATCATTGCGGCGGGCATCGATGAACTGATTCTGAGTTTGAAGAAGGCTTACGCCATGTCGATGGTGGTGGTGACGCACGAGCTGGCCAGCGCCTTTCTGATCGCAGACCGCATGCTCCTCATCGACCGCGGCAATATCATCGCCATCGGCACCAAGCAGGAACTTGCCGCCAGCAGCAACCCGCGCGTACGTCAGTTTCTCGACCGCGTCCCGGAGCCGCAGGTGGAAGATGAGTTGAGCTACGTGAAAATGCTTACAGCAAACCGGGAGACCAGGCGCTAGCCCGGCTGGTTTTTGCGTAGTGTCCTAACTTCAGCGTAGCCCTGGCCTTTAGGCCAGCATCTGCCGACCCTGCGCTCTGCTCAGGGCAGGCTCTAAAGGTCGGCGCTACCGGTCAAATCAGGACACTACTCGTTTTTGGGGCAGGAGAACAGTATGAACTCGAGGCGCGAGCAGGTGTGGGTCGGCTTGTTTGTACTGGTCGCTGCTGGTCTGCTGATCGGGACCGTACTTTCCGTGGCCGGCACCTTCAGTCGCGGCAGCATCCCCCATCGGGCTTACTTCAAATTCGCGAGTGGGCTGGAGCCGGGAGCCCGGGTCCGATTCGGAGGCATGAAGGCGGGATCCGTACAGAGGGTGCGAGTAGACCCGGACGACTCGACCCGCATCGAGGTCGATTTCAACGTGGCTCCCGACCTCCCGTTGAAGACGGACAGCGTCGCCAAAATCACGAGCTTGGGCCTGCTGGGCGACGACTACCTGGAACTCACTACCGGCACCCGCCAAGCTGCCGCCGCAGCGCCGGGCAGCGTGGTGAGGTCGGCCGAGACGATGAGCTACAGTGATATCGGTGACATGGTGAGCGATCTCCAGCCCCAGGTGCGGCAAGTGCTGGACAGTCTCAATCAGCGTCTCAACGAATTGCAGGTGACGGTGGCGCGCGTCAACGACCTGCTGAGCGACCGGAATCGCGGGAATATCAGCGCCTCACTGGGAAATGTGAATTCCATGCTGGCGGAGGATCGGCCCAAGGTCTCGGCAACCTTGACCAATATTCAGAACGCCAGCGCCCAACTGAGGCCGCTCCTCGAGGATTTGAAAAAGACGATGGCGCAAGCGAATGACGCCTTGGGCCACATTGACGGGGTGGTGCTTGAAAACCGGCAAGACCTGCGAAGTTCCATGGCGGAATTGCGGCAGACGCTCCTCACCGCCTCGTCCGTGCTCGACCAGCTCGACCGGACTCTGGACTACAATGCGGATAACATCGATCAGATACTCGAGAACCTCCGAGTGACTTCTCAACATGTAAAAGATCTCACCCTGGCTCTCAAGCGGCGGCCTTACACCCTGATTCGAGCGGTCAACCCCCGGGAGCGCAAGCCCGGCGAGCAGTAGGACGGGAAGGGTGATACTCATGCGTCGAACGATCGCGTGCACTGTGGTCTTGCTCGCAGCCGTGGGCCTCGGCGGGTGCGGCAGTGGACGCCCCGTCCGCTATTACGCCGTGGACCTTCCGCCGGCGCCCCAGCCATCCGCGTCCGTCTACCCCGTCGCGCTACTCATCGGCCGCATCGGCGCTCCCGAGATTCTACAGGACGAACCTATCGCCTATCGTTTCGGACCGAATGGAATCGGCACCTACAACTATCACCACTGGGTGGCGCCGCCCGTGCAGATGGTTAAAGTGATATTGCTTCGCCAGCTCAGAGCCTCAGGCAGATATCAGTCGGTGGCTGATCTTGGCAGTTCGGCGCAAGGCGAGTTTGTTCTGGCAGGCAGGTTATACGATTTCGAAGAGGTTGACAAAGGCAGTATTGCTGCTCTTGTGACGATGGATTTCGAATTGTTGGACCGGAAGACCGCCCAGATTGTCTGGACTCACTTCTATTCGCGAAGTGAGCCCGTGCACGGCAAGCAAATCTCGGACGTGGTGGCAGCGCTCGATCACAATCTTGTCGAGGGCCTCACCGAGGTTTCCTCCGGGCTGGACCTGTATTTCTCCGCCCACCTCCCTGGGAAGCCCTGAGTTGTCCGATTCCGGGCTGCCGCTGGAGCAGGATGAGGGTTTCGTCGTCCCGCTGGGGGCCGCTTCCTTGAAACTCTTTGAGGCGCGCGACCAGGGCATGGCCGAATGCCACGGGTCCCTCCAGCGGACCTGCGGTCAAACTGCGAACCAGTCCCAGCAAGCCTTCATGTCCCAACTCCGCTCCAACTTCGTTTCTGGACTCCGTGATTCCGTCCGTATAAAGCAGAAGCGTGTCACCCGGACTAAAGTCAACGATAGTCTGAGCGTATGTCGTCCCAGTTATAAGGCCCAGAGGCAGAGCGGCCGCGTCTTTGGCATAAGGGGTGTGATCCTCAAGCCAGTCCCAAACCCCGCTCCCGGCGTGATGCCATAACAGGGGAAGGTGGCCAGCGTTAGTGAAAAGAAGTTCGCCGGTTCCGAGATAGAAACCCAGAACCACGGCCGTGGCGAACTGTACCCCCTTCGCGTCTTGCTTAAATGCCTCATTCAACTCGCGCATCAGCGCTGACTGATCCCAGTTATCCGTGTGGTGCTGTAAAACCCGGCGCAAGCTTTGTGCCACCGAACTTGCGGGTTCGCCATGCCCTGCAACGTCGGCGAGCGCAATGCGTGAAACTTGCCCCTTGCTGCACACCGACAGGTAGTGGACGTCGCCACCGCTATCACCGTGCCCGAACGGGGCGCACCAGATCCAACCCAGCAAACCCGGAAGCTCGACCGCTTGAACCGCCTTGCTATTCCCGCCCCAGAGCTCGAAACACGCAAGTCTCCCGACACCTTCCAGGGATTCGCTCATGGCGTTGCCACCCCTCTACCTTTGATCACAGGCTTGGATTACGTTCGACCGCCGCCCTGATTTGCAAATCTTAGGCTCTATTGTTTCGGTTTTCCAGTTCCATCTGCGGGCGGTCTTCGCAAGCGCAAAATATGAGGGACCAATCGGGTTCGGCCTGCTCGCTGGGGAATCCGATTACCGCGAAAATCCCGATCCGGCCTATCAGAACCTGTTCGAAGGTAAAGGTCGGCGTGCTGAACATCCGCAAGCCGAAAAGTTGAACCCCAGCCCCGGGTGGGATTTAGGGCGCCTCCACGCATCCTGGTCCACCCTTCCTGACGAATGTCGAAACGCCGTTACTGAGCTTGGATTTTCGTCATCAGAATGGCACCGTTCGACAACGCCGACAGGGCTTTATATGGCTGAGGCGAGACGCGATGCTCTCGAATTGGCCATTGTTGTCCGTTGGTATTCCACTTGCACGCTTCTTGATTTGCCGGGGGCTGGCAAATACGAATCCTCGAGAAAGTCCACGCCACGTGATCAGGGGAGATGGATATGAGTCTCTGGCCATTTGGGCTTTACATCGTTCTGGTAGTCGCCTTAGTTGCCGCCATGCTGGCGATCTCCTTTGTGTTGGGGCAGCGGCATGACGATCGTGCTACGGGGTCGCCCTACGAAGCAGGCATTGTCTCGGAAGGCTCGGCTCGCGTGCGGCTCACTGCAAGCTTCTACCTGGTCGCGATGTTTTTCGTCGTCTTCGACCTGGAAGCGGCCTTCATCTTCGCCTGGGCTGTTGCAGGGCGGGAGCTCGGGTGGAGCGGTTATGGGGAGGTCGTGATCTTTATTGGTGTTCTACTTGCCACGCTCACTTATCTCTGGCGAGTGGGGGCTCTTGATTGGGGTGCAAAAATCCGGCCACGCGATGGTGCGAAGGAAAAGCCATGAGTTGGACATTAACCAAAGCCGCGTCGTCTCCTAAGGCGGAGCCCGATCAAAGCTCCTGGGAACAGGAAATCCGCCGCATTGTGGCCCTTTCTCGCCTCGAAGACCTGATGGCCTGGGGACGCAAGAATTCAATTTGGCCGTTCAATTTTGAACTCTCCTGCTGCTTTGTGGAATTTGCCACGAGCATCACCAGTCGGTACGACCTCGCGCGCTTTGGAGCGGAAGTGATACGAAGCACTCCACGCGAGGCCGACGTGATGGTGGTCGCCGGAACGGTGTTCATCAAGATGGCCCCAGTCGTCAAGCGGCTTTATGAACAGATGATGGAGCCACGTTGGATTGTGTCGATGGGCTCTTGTGCAAACTCGGGCGGGATGTACGACATCTACAGTGTCGTGCAGGGAGTCGATAAGATTCTGCCGGTTGACGTCTATGTCCCCGGCTGTCCCCCGAGACCTGACGCTTTCATCGAGGGATTGACGCTGCTCCAGCACGCTGTCGGCACGGAGCGGCGTCCACTAAGCTGGGTGGTCGGGCCACAGGGCGTGGAGCGTCCACCGTTGCCCTCGATGCGGGACATGAAGCGGCCGGAGCGAGAACGAGCTACGTTGCTGCGCCCGCCCGACGAGATCTGAGGATGTTTGCATGATCGCCAGTTCAAACACGGTGCTCGAGTTGCAGAATAAATTCGGCCCGGCGAACATCATCCCGCAGGCAACCCAGGACGGAATCGCCACGGTCTGGACCCCACGGGAGAAGATCGGGGAAGTTCTCGACCATCTGAAGACCGGGGTTCCTCAGCCATACAAGATGCTTTACGACCTGACGGCCATCGACGAACGGATGCGAATACACCGCGACGGCCAGGCGGCAAGTGATTTTACGGTCGTTTATCACCTGCTATCGTTCGACCGGAACGAATACGCACGGATCAAGGTGCCGCTCCGGAGCGATGACTTGCGAATGGCGACCATCAGCAACCTCTGGCCAGCCGCTAACTGGTATGAACGCGAAGTGTGGGACATGTTTGGTATCGTTTTTGACGGACACCCACATCTGGCTCGCCTTCTGATGCCTGAAACATGGCAGGGGCATCCCCTCCGCAAAGACCACCCCGCTCGCGCTACAGAGATCGGGCCCTTCGAACTTCCTGATGAAAAGCAAGACAAAGAGCAAGAGGCGCTGCGCTTCCGCCCAGAAGAGTGGGGGATGAAACGGAATAGTGAAGAAACGGATTTCATGTTTCTCAATGTCGGGCCGCAGCATCCCGGCACGCACGGAATACTGCGCGTCGTCTTGCAACTGGATGGCGAAGAAATTGTGGACGCGGTCCCCGAGATTGGCTTTCATCATCGCGGCGCGGAAAAGATGGGCGAGAGACAGAGCTGGCACACATACATCCCATACACCGACCGCGTGGACTACCTCGGAGGCGTCATCAACAATCTAGCTTATCTCACCGCGGTGGAGAAGCTGGCAGCTATCACGGTGCCTCCCCGGGCCCAGGTGATCCGCGTGATGTTGTCGGAGCTCTTTCGGATTATCAGCCATTTGGTTTGGTATGGGACATTTGCCCAGGACGTAGGTCAGATGTCGCCGGTTTTTTACACCTTCAACGACCGTGAGAGGGCATTCGATATTATCGAGGCGATTTGCGGTGCGCGGATGGACCCCGGCTGGTTTCGCATCGGAGGTGTGGCCCAGGACCTGCCGAACGGTTGGGACAAGATGATTCGAGATTTCTTGAACTATATGCCCTCCCGGTTGGTCGAGTACGACAAGGAAGTCATGCAGAACAGCATCTTCCGGGCGCGGACGAAGGGAGTGGGCGGCTGCAGAGTTGAGGACGCAATTGAATGGGGCTTTACGGGTCCGAATCTGCGTTCCTGCGGCCTGGAATGGGACTTTCGCAAGAAACAGCCGTACTCGGGCTACGACCAGTTCGAATTTGATATTCCGACCGCCCAGAGCGGCGATTGTTATGACCGCGCTGTCGTGCGCGTGGAGGAAATGAGACAAAGCCTCCGCATTATCGAGCAATGCGTTAAGAACATGCCCGGCAGTTCGTACAGGTCTCTCGAAGAGCTTTCCACCCCGCCGGTGAAGGATCGGCCCGTGATGCACGACATCGAGTCTCTGATCACACATTTTCTGTGCGTGAGTTGGGGACCGGTGGTACCGCCCGGAGAGGCGTTGGGCGCTATCGAGGCCTCTAAAGGTAACAATGGCTACTACCTGGTCAGCGACGGCAGCGGGATGTCCTACCGCACACGCATCCGCACCCCTTCGTTTGCGCATTTGCAGACGCTGCCACTGCTCTGCCGCGGCTTGCTGGTATCGGACCTGTTCGCCATTCTAGGCAGTCTCGATTTCGTTCTCGCCGACGTTGACCGATGAGGAGATTCAAACGTGCTAAGCCCGGAAGAACGAAAAGAGATTGAATTGGAGCTCACCCGTTATCCCACGAAACGCGCAGTCTGTATCGATGCCTTAAAAATCGTGCAGCGGCATCGCGGTTGGATATCGGACGAAGGTCTGAGAGACGTTGCGGAGATTCTCGAGATGTCAGTGGAAGAATTGGATGGGGTGGCGACCTTCTATAACCTCATCTTTCGCAAGCCGGTCGGCCGGCACGTCATGATGGTCTGCGACAGCGTGAGCTGTTGGCTTACCGGATATGAGGAAGTCCACAAAGACATTACCAAGCGGCTGGGGATCAAATTCGGGGAAACAACCACAGACGGCCGCTTTACCTTGTTGCCTATCGTCTGTCTGGGCGCCTGCGACCGTGCACCCGCGATGATGGTGGATGGCAATCTCCACCCAAACCTCGACGCGCAGAAAATCGAAAGCATTCTGGAAGAATACAAATAGGCGACCCGATGGAGAAATTACTCACCAAAAACATCTCGCCTGACCTGGCTTACCTGGACCTCGCGACCTACGAAAGTAGGGGAGGTTATCAAGCGGCCCGGAAAGCCCTCCGCCTTTCGCCGAGTGAAATTACCGAAACCGTGAAAAAGGCAAACTTAAGGGGTCGTGGCGGCGCGGGCTTCCCGACCGGCATGAAGTGGAGTTTTGTCCCGATGGGTGAGGATGCGCCCCACCCGAAGTATCTGGTGGCGAATGGCGATGAGATGGAACCGGGCACGTTCAAAGACCGCTCGCTGATGGAAGGCGATCCGCACCAGCTCATCGAAGGAATGATCGTCGCCGCCTGGGCGATCCAGGCTGACGTGGCCTATATCTTTCTACGCGGGGAATACACGCTTTGCGCCGACCGCCTCGAAAGAGCCCTCGCCGAAGCCTATGACCGCCACTACCTCGGTAGGAAGATCCTGGGCTCGGAGTATAACCTCGAGATGTATCTGCACACGAGCGCCGGACGCTACATGTGCGGTGATGAAACGGGCCTGCTCAATGCGCTCGAGGGCAGGCGCGCGAACCCTCGCAGCAAACCTCCTTTCCCCCAGACCTCGGGGCTTTGGGGCAAACCCACCATCGTTCAGAACGTCGAGACGCTTTGCAACGTGCACCATATCGTTGATCGGGGGCCAGAGTGGTTCCGGAGCTTGAGCTACACAGAAGATGGCGGGACCAAGCTCTATGGGGTGAGCGGCAAGGTCCGGCGCCCCGGTTTGTGGGAACTGCCCATGGGCACCACAGCCCGAGAGATTTTGGAAGAGCACGCAGGAGGCATGCGCGACGGTTTGAAGTTCCGTGGTTTGCTACCCGGCGGAGCCTCTACGGAATTTATGGTGGAAAAACATTTGGATCTGCGGATGGACTTCCACGAGCCGCAACAGAAAGGCGGTAGCCGTCTGGGCACGGGGACCATGATCGTTCTCGACGACCAGAGCTGTCCTGTCGGCATGCTGAAGAATCTGGAACATTTCTTTGCCCAAGAGTCTTGTGGGTGGTGCACGCCGTGTTGGAGCGGTCTTTCCTGGGCCGAGCGCATCCTGGGGGCCCTGGAGGATGGCCAGGGAGAGCCCGCCGATGTGGAGCAGTTGGCCGTTCTGTGTAAGCTGTGCGCGCCCGGGAACACCTTCTGTGCGCTGGCGCCAAGCGCCGCGGAACCCTTGCAAAGCGGTTTGAAGTATTTCGCAGAGGATTTTGCAAGGCATGTCCGCGAAAAGCGGTGCCCGTGGAGATAAGAATGGCGAGAGTCTACATTGAGAACCAGCCCTTTGAAGTACGCTCCGACCAGAGCATGCTCGAGGCCTGCCTCTCGCTGGGCTTCGATTTGCCTTACTTCTGCTGGCATCCCGCCTTGGGTTCTGTGGGGGCCTGCCGCCAGTGCGCGGTGATGCAATTTAAAGATGAGCACGATCAGCAGGGCAGAATGGTGATGGCTTGCATGACTCCCGCCTCGGAAGGCACGCGATTATCGATCGGGAACCCGGAGGCGGTGGCGTTTCGCGCAGCCGTCATTGAAGGGTTGATGCTCAATCACCCCCACGATTGCCCCGTTTGCGATGAAGGGGGCGAGTGCCACCTTCAGGACATGACGGTGATGACGGGCCACGATTACCGGCGTTATCGGTTTAACAAGCGTACATTCCAGAACCAGAACCTGGGCCCCATGGTCGAGCAAGAGATGAATCGCTGCATCCAGTGTTACCGCTGCGTGCGCTTCTATCGTGAATATGCCGGCGGTCGCGATTTCGATTCCTACGGAAGCCGCAACACAGTCTTTTTCGGCCGGCAAAAAGACGGCGTGCTCGAAAGTGAGTTTGCCGGAAACCTGGTCGAGGTATGTCCCACTGGAGTTTTCACAGACAAGACCCTGAAGCGACACTACACGCGGAAGTGGGATTTGCAGATGGCGCCCTCCATCTGTGTCCATTGTGGGCTGGGTTGCAACATCACGGCGGGGGAGCGTTACGGCAGCCTGCGTCGAATCCTGAATCGCTACAACAGCGAGGTGAACGGCTACTTCCTTTGCGATCGCGGGCGCTACGGCTACGAGTTCGTGAACAGCGCCGAGCGAGTCCGCGAGCCCCTGCTGCGCCAAGACGGAAAGCTGCAGCCGGCCACGAAAGAGGTGGCCCTCGAACGTCTGCGCGACATGTTATCCGCGGACAAGAAAGTCATCGGCATTGGGTCACCGCGGGCTTCTCTCGAAGCCAATTTTGTTCTTCGCACGCTGGTGGGTCCTGACCGGTTCTACGTTGGCGTTTCTGAGAGTGAGTTCAAGCTGGTTCGCGCCATGCTCGAAATGCTCAGCTCTGGTCCTGCACGCTCTCCATCCCTCCTCGACATCGAACGGAGCGACGCAGTACTGGTCCTGGGAGAGGACGTTACGAATACCGCGCCCCGGATGGCGCTGGCACTGCGGCAAGCGGTCCGCCAACAGCCGATGGAGCTTGCGGAGAAGGCCCATATACCCCTCTGGCTTGACCACGCCGTGAGGGACGCAGTCCACGGCGAGAAAGGCCCGCTGTTCATCGCCGCCATGTGCGCCACCAAGCTGGACGATGTGGCCACTGAAACCTTCCGCGCCGCCCCTGACGATCTGGCGCGACTGGGATTTGCCATCGCTCACGCGCTCGCGGATCAAGCTCCCGCGCCTGCAGGTTTGACTGTCGAACAGGAAGCGCTGGCGCAACGCATCGCCCAGGCATTGAAGGCGGCGAAGCGGCCCCTGGTCGTCTCGGGTCCCAGTTGCAACAGCTCGGCGGTGATTCAAGCCGCCGCCAACGTGGCGCGGGCCCTGTGCGAAATAGGCAAACCCGCTAGCCTAAGCTTCACCACCGCGGAATGCAACACATTCGGCGTGGGCCTGCTGGGAGGCAAGCCTCTTGATTCGGCCTTCGATCGAGCGGAGGGGCAGAAGGTGGAGACGGCCATCATTCTGGAGAATGATCTTTACCGCCGGGAAAGCCCGGACTGGGTCGCTACCTTATTGAAACGCTTCCAGCATGTCATCGTCCTCGACCATCTGCACACCCAAACAACAGCCGAAGCCGAATTGGTATTACCCGCCGGCACGTTTGCGGAATCAGACGGAACTCTGGTAAGTAGCGAAGGGCGAGCGCAACGCTTCTTCCCGGTCTTCGCTCCCCAGGGAAGCGTGCAAGAAAGCTGGCGCTGGCTGCGCGACGCCATGCTGGCGGCCGGGCGTCGCGAAGCCGCCGCGTGGCAGAACCTCGACCATGTTGTCAAGGCCATGGACGGCGAACCGGGCTTGGCTGGCGTGGCCGCAGCGGCCCCACTTTCGACGTTCCGCATCGGAGGCGCAAAGATACCGCGCCAGCCTCATCGCCACAGTGGGCGGACGGCGGAGTTGGCCGAGATTAGCGTCCATGAACCGAAGCCGCCCGACGATGTCGATTCACCCTTAGCATTTTCTATGGAAGGCAGTCCCGACCAAGCCCCCGCCGCCGTTACGCCTTACTTCTGGTCGCCAGGCTGGAACTCGATTCAATCGGAAATGAAATTCCAGTCCGAGATCAACGGACCGCTGCGGGGCGGCGACCCCGGCGCACGACTGGTAGAGCCCCGTAACACCAGTCCAGGCACTTACTGTGGCGCGGTGCCTGCGGCCGTCCGATCGACTGAAGACCAATGGCTGGTGGTCCCGCTCTATCACGTCTTCGGCTCGGAAGAATTGAGCCGGTTAGCGCCCGCGGTAGCTGAACTCGCGCCCAAGCCTTATCTGGCGCTGAACTCGGAAGACTCCCGGGTTCTTCAGCTCACGGCCGGAGATGAAGTCGAGCTGAAGGTCGCCGGCTTGATCTGCCGCCTGGCAGTGGGAATCCGTTCCGATCTGCCTCGGAGAATGGCAGGAGTCCCGGCCGGCCTAACGTCGCTGGGAGGTGCGAGCCTGCCCGCCTGGGGCACGATGGCTCGAGTGTCATGAAGGCAGTTTATTCCATCGTGACCGTGTTCGGGGTCCTGTTTGTGGCGCTCAACCTCTCTGCCTTGCTGATCTGGGTCGAGCGGCGATTGCTTGCCCTTTGGCAGGACCGCTATGGACCGAATCGAGTCGGGCCCTTCGGCTTGCTCCAAGTGTTGGCTGACGCGCTGAAGATGTTCTTTAAGGAGGATTGGGTTCCGCCTTTTGCCGACAAGGCAGTCTTCGTCCTGGCCCCTGCGGTCGCGATGGTGACGGTGCTGATGTCTTATTCGGTCCTCCCCATCGCCCCCGGTATCAGCGTGGCTAACCTCAACATCGGAGTGCTTTTCTTTCTCGGCATGTCCTCACTTGGGGTTTACAGCGTGGTGTTGGCAGGCTGGGCCTCCGATAACAAATACTCGTTGCTGGGGGGGTTGCGGGCCACCGCACAGATGCTGAGCTATGAAGTGTTTATGGGGCTTTCGGTGATGGGTGTGGTGCTGCTCGCGGGCTCCTTCAATCTCCAGGCAATCGTCGAGGCACAGCGGAAAATGTGGTTCGTTGTTCCACAGTTCCTGGGCTTCGTTCTTTTTGTTATTGCCGGCGTCGCGGAGACCCGCAGGACACCTTTTGATTTGTCGGAGGCGGAAAGCGAGCTTATCGCGGGCTACCACTCCGAGTACTCCGGGATGAAGTTCGGAATGTTTTTCGTGGGTGAATACCTTGGCGTGACTCTCATTTCAGCCATGATTTCGGTGCTGTTCTTTGGCGGATGGCTCGGACCTGTGCTGCCGCCGGTGGTTTGGTTAGTGATCAAGACGTTCTTCTTCATCGGCTTCTTTATTTTGCTGCGAGCCTCTCTTCCCCGGCCGCGCTTTGACCAGCTTATGTCGTGGGGATGGAAACTGATGCTGCCCCTGGCGCTGGCTAATTTACTGATCACCGGCGGACTCGTGGTGGCGTTCCAGTAACTGAACGGGGCGCGCACCGTCGCTACCGCATACTGAGGCGCGCAGGCGGAAAGATCGAAAAGGAGTGATGCTGAAATGCTGAGCGTGCTCCGAACAATTTGGAACGTATTCCTGCACACGTTTAAGGGAAGGGTGACCGTGCAATACCCTGAGCAGAAGCCGTATCTGCCTCCCCGGCACCGGGGCAGAATCATCCTTTCCCGTGATCCGGATGGTGGCGAGCGCTGCGTTGGCTGCTACCTCTGCGCGGTTGCGTGTCCCGTCGGCTGCATCGCCTTACAGGCAACCGAGGATGAGCACGGGCGGCGCTACCCTGAGTTCTTTCGTATCAACTTCTCGCGCTGTATTTTCTGCGGTTACTGCGAGGAAGCCTGTCCCACCTACGCCATTCAACTGACTCCTGATTTCGAAATGAGCGAGTACAAGAGGCCAAACCTCGTTTACGAAAAGGAAGACTTGCTGATCAGCGGCACTGGAAAGTATCCCAACTACAGCTTCTGGCGGATTTCCGGCGTCGGGATCGGCGGAAAAGGTAAGGGCCAGTCCGAACGCGAGGACCCGCCCACCGACCTGCGTCAATTGCTGCCCTGAGTCAAGCGTATGAATAGCGTCTTCTATCTCTCCGCGGCCGTCGCCATCGTTTCCACGGTGCTGATGATCACGCGCCTGAATGCGGTGCACGCACTGCTCTACCTGATCTTGTCGCTTCTATCGATTGCGGTGATCTTTTTCATCAGCGGTGCGCCGTTCGCAGCCGGCCTCGAGTTAATCATTTACGCAGGCGCCATTATGGTCCTCTTCATTTTCGTCGTCATGCTGCTGAATCTGGGCGACCGGGCAACGGCCCAAGAGCGTTCGTGGCTGAAACCCAGCATGTGGGTTGGCCCTGCCACATTGGCGTCAATTCTGGCCGTCGAGGTTGCTTATTTCTTGTTACATGAACCGGCGCAGAGTCTGGCTCCAGGCGAGATCGCCCCCAAGGCGGTTGGCGTTGCCCTTTTTGGACCTTATGTGATCGGTGTGGAACTGGCCTCGATGCTGCTCACCGCTGCTCTAGTGGGGGCCTACCACCTGGGATCGCGCCATGTGGAAAAATCGGAACCGCGCAACTTGCGCCAGCCCGCGAACTCGGAGGCTCACCATGTCGATTTCGCTAAACCAGGAATTGCTTCTAGCGATGATTTTGTTCGCGTTGGGAACGATCGGCCTGCTGGTGCGCCGTGACCTGATCTTCATCCTCATGTCGATTGAGGTGATGCTGAACGCGGCGGGCCTGGCATTTGTGGCGGCCGGGGCACGCTGGGGGCAACCCGACGGCCAGGTCATGTTTATCTTCATTCTAGCCACGGCGGCGGCGGAGGTTTCCATTGGCCTGGCGCTTGTGCTCCGGCTTCATCGCCAATACAAATCTCTCGACGTGGACGCGGCGAGCGAGATGAGGGGATAGCATGCTCAAGCTTTTATGGTTGATGCCCGCGATTCCGTTCCTGAGCTCTCTCATGCTCATCATCTTCGGGCCGCGCCTGGCGAAAAGATCCGTAGCGGTTCTGGGGGTGAGCTCGATCGTTCTCTCGGCGCTTGTCTCCGCGGTGGTTACCGCCACCTTCCTCAGCTTTCCGCCGCCCGGCAATGCCTTTACTCAAACGCTCTGGACCTGGATGGACGTCGCAGGTTTTCGCCTGCACATCGGATTCTATCTTGACGCGATTTCGGTGCTGATGACCCTGGTGGTGACATTCGTGGCCTCGCTCATCCACTGGTATTCGGCCGAGTTCATGAGCGAGGACGAGGGGTACAGCCGCTTTTTCGCCTACATGAACCTCTTCGTTGCTTCCATGCTCACGTTACTTTTGGCGGATAACCTTGTGCTGCTCTATCTCGGATGGGAGGGCGTAGGGCTCTGCAGTTATCTCCTGATTGGCTTCTGGTACCTCGTTCCCGCCAACGGAGCCGCGGGCCGCAAGGCGTTCATCGTCACCCGTACCGGCGACACGGCCATGATAGTGGGACTGGCGCTTCTGGCGACTCAGTTGGGCACCCTGAATATTCAGGAGCTCATGCTCAAGGCTTCCGCGCAGTGGCCTGTGGGGTCGCCATACGCGCTCGCCGCAGCCCTGTTACTGCTGGGCGGGGCGGTGGGAAAGTCAGCCCAGTTGTCGCTCCAAACGTGGCTTCCGGACGCCATGGCCGGCCCCACCCCAGTCAGTGCTTTGCTTCACGCGGCCACCATGGTAACTGCCGGTGTTTATCTCATCGCGCGCACTCATGCGCTTTTTGCCCTCGCTCCGCTCGCCCGGCACGCGGTGGCGACGGTCGGAATCGCCACTCTCATCCTGGCGGGGTTCAGCGCTATAACCCAGTGGGATCTCAAGAAAGTTCTAGCTTACTCGACGATCAGCCAGATCGGATACATGTTCGTGGCACTCGGCGTGGGAGCCTGGTCAGCCGCAATTTTCCATTTCATGACTCACGCCTTCTTCAAGGCTCTTCTGTTTCTTGGGGCGGGAGTCGTAATCGATGCGATGGACGATGAGCATAACATCTTCAAGATGGGTGGTTTGCGCAAGGAGCTCCCCGTTGCGTTTTGGACTTTCCTGATCGGTGGCTGCTCTCTTGCGGGGTTGCCGCTGGTGACAGCCGGCTTCTATAGCAAAGGGCTGATTATCCGGGCGGCGCGCGCTTCTCAGGACGGCAGCCCGGCTTTATGGCTGCTGGCGATCCTGGGTGTTCTGCTGACGGCCCTATACACCTTTCGGATGATATTCGTGGTGTTCTTCGGAAGAGCCAAAATACCGGTTGGGAAAAGGCCGGGCTATCGAATGACGATCCCGCTGGTGGTGCTTGCTGCGCTTTCGGTTGTGGGCGGATTTGTGAACACACCTGCGGCGCTTGGAGATATTCACGTCTTCACGGACTTCCTGAATCGGGCGCTTCCCAACTGGATCGAACGCCCCGCCGGCTCAATCACCGAGATGGGGTCCGAAGGCTTGGTGACACTGGCGTTCCTGACAGGGCTCGGTATTGCCTATCTTGTCTATATCCGCAATCCCCGCTATGCCGATGCTCTCGCGGAGTTTTCCATCAGCAAAGCACTACATCAATTCTGGTTTGCCGACTGGGGAATGGATTGGCTGTACGACCGGATCTTCGTTAGACCGATTCTCTGGTTTGCGCACTTCGATAGGGCAGATTTTATCGACTCTGTTTACGGGGGGGTGGCGCGGCTCAGCGAGTTGACCTATTTCGCCCTCAGGTCCACTGAAAACGGGAAGGTGCGCTGGTACGCCGCCGGAATTGCCTTTGGCGCAGTGGCCCTGGTTTCAATGGTGCTGTTCCTATGATCCTCATCTATCTAATTGCAATCCTGATCGTGGGTGGACTGCTTTCCTGGTTCGCCGGCCGCCGGAGTAAGCTGTGGCCCCGCTACATCTCTTTGGCCTTCCTGGGCGTCGATCTCATCCTCAGCCTTAGCATTTGGATCCAGGATGCCAGCCAGGTCAAGCTGCTGCCGGCGCAGGCCCCCAAGGCTTGGATCGAGGAAGTCGACTGGACCTGGATCCCGCAGTTGGGCATTCACTTACACCTCGCGCTGGATGGGCTGAGCCTGCTCCTCGTGGTGCTGAGCATCATTCTCGGCATCGCCGCCTTGCTCGCGTCATGGAAGGAAATAGATGAAGGCGTTGGATTTTTCCACTTCAATCTGATGTGGATCCTGGCCGGCATCCTCGGCGTATTTCTCTCCGTGGATCTTTTCCTTTTCTATTTCTCCTGGGAAATGATGCTCATCCCAATGTACTTCCTGATCTCCGTCTGGGGTCACGAACGTCGCGTGTACGCCGCGCTGAAGTTCTTCATTTTTACGCAGGCGAGTGGGCTCCTGATGTTACTCGGCATTCTGGCACTCTATTTCATTCATCATCGTCTGACCGGTGTCTATTCCTTTGAATACGCGGATTTGCTGGGCACACCTTTGAGCGCGAAGGTCGGGCTCCCGATCATGCTTGCATTTTTTGTGGCCTTCGCCGTCAAGCTTCCCGTGGTGCCCTTGCATACCTGGCTGCCTGATGCCCACACCCAGGCTCCCACCGCGGGCAGCATTATTCTGGCAGGACTGTTGTTAAAAACCGGCGCATACGGCATGTTGCGTTTCGTCGTGCCCTTGTTCCCCGCAGCCGCACACCAATTTGCACCGATTGCCATGATCCTGGGGGTGGTGGGAATTCTCTACGGTGCCGTGCTGGCGTTAGGCCAGACGGACCTCAAGCGCCTGGTTGCCTACACCAGTGTGAGTCACCTTGGATTCGTCCTGCTCGGGATCTTTGCCTGGAACGAATGGGCGCTTGAGGGCGCGCTTATGGCAATGATCTGCCACGGCATCAGCACCGGGGCGATGTTCCTTATCGTTGGCCAGATTCAGGAACGCACCCACACGCGCGCGATCGACCGTTTGGGAGGGCTTTGGGCGACCATTCCCAGGCTCTCCGGGGCGGGGCTGTTCTTTGCTGCGGCTTCCATGGGTCTGCCGGGCCTGGGCGATTTCGTGGGTGAATTCCTGGTGTTAGTCGGAACCTACCAGCAGCACATCGCGCTCGCCGTACTGGCCGCGGTTGGGATTCTCACCTCCACGTTCTACGGGCTGAGGTTCGTCCAGGGCGCATTCCATGGGCCTAACAGCCATCGATGGAAGCTGCCTGATCTCGATCCGCGGGAGGCGAGCGTGGTGATCCCCATGGCCGCCATCCTCCTGTGGTTGGGCCTTTATCCGCAACCCGTGCTCAATACTTTCAAGCCGGCAATGCAGAGGCTGGAAGAATATGCCGGCAGGAGTTCTGCGGTGCGTGCCCAGCCTTCCGACTCCGCGCGGAACGAGCCTCCGACCGCTCCCAGTGATTCTCAGGAGATGAACCATGAGCGGTAGCGATTTCCGTGCCCTTCTCCCTCTGTTTGTTATCGCGGGAACCGCCGTCTTGACGATGCTGACGATTGCCTTCCGTCGCAATCATCTGCTCACGCTGAGCGTTACCCTTACCGGCCTCACTCTTAGCTTTGCCTCGCTGTGGATTGCCGCGGCGGCGATACCTCGTCAAGTCACAACGCTGCTGATCATTGATCAATACGCGCTCTTCTATCTCGGGCTCATCATCTCGGCCACCCTCGTGGTGGCCCTGCTCTCCTGCGGCTACTTCGAGAAGCGGAAGGGCCATCCCGACGAGATGTATTTACTCTTGCTGCTGGCGGTGCTCGGGGCGGGAGTCCTTGTCGTGAGCAACCATTTCGTTTCCTTCCTTCTGGGGCTCGAGACCCTCAGCGCCGCACTCTATGCCTTGAGCGCTTACCCGCGGCAGGGAAAGCTCCCGCTCGAAGCAGGGATCAAGTACCTGATACTCGGCGCATCTTCGGCGGCCTTCCTCATTTTCGGCATGGCGCTCATCTATTCACAACTCGGCAGTATGGAGTTCACTCACCTCCAACTCGCGATGGCCTCCGGCGGCTCTCTCGATCAAGCCTTGGTTCTGGCCGGACTCGCCCTGATCATTACCGGCATTGGTTTCAAGTTGGCGCTCGTGCCCTTCCACCTCTGGACGGCCGACGTGTACGAGGGCGCTCCGGCCCCCGTGACCGCATCTCTTGCTACGGTCTCGAAGGGCAGCGTGTTTGCGTTACTCGTGCGGTTTTTCCACCTCACGGGAGCCATCCAAGCGCCTGTGGTCTTCCTTGCGCTGGGCATTATTGCGGTGTTTTCGATGATTGCAGGCAATGTGTTGGGCATGCTGCAAGAAAACGTCAAGCGCATCCTGGGGTATTCCTCCATCGCGCACATGGGATACCTCCTGGTGGCTTTCCTTGCTGCCGGCGAACTGGGTGGGCAAGCGGCCGCATTCTGTCTTGTCACTTACATCATTACGATTCTGGGGGCTTTCGGCGTTGTGTCTGTGGTCTCGGGGAGCGATCGGGACGCCGGCACGCTCGACGATTTTCGTGGCCTCTTCTGGCGGGAACCGGGCCTCGGGGTGATCTTTACCCTCATGCTTCTGTCGCTGGCGGGGATTCCATTAACGGCGGGATTCGTCGGCAAGTTCTATATCATCGCGGCAGGAGCGTCATCGGCCACTTGGGGGTTGATTATCGCCTTAGTGCTGACTAGCGTGCTCGGCCTCTTCTACTATCTTCGGGTCATCGTTGCCATCTATGATCTTGCTCCCGCCGCCGTCGCGACGGGAATCAGCCGGCTCCGACGGCCTTCCTTGAGCGAAAGATATGTTCTGGCGGCTGTGACGGTGACTCTGCTGTTGGTTGGAGTGTACCCAGCGCCGATTTTGAAACTGGTCGCGGCCGCGGTTAAGAGCCTTGCCTAAGCCGCTGCGCCGCGAATAATGTCATTCTGAGGCGCCAGCAGGCGCCGAAGAATCTGCACTTGCTTGAACCCGAATGCGCAAGTTGCGAAACTCCGTGAAAAGAAACCCCTCACCCGGCTCGCTACTCTCGCCACCCTCTCCCCGTGGGAGAGGGCTGAAATCAATCATCGTTGACGCCCTCTCCCTTGGGGGAGAGGGTGTCCCGCAGCCGGCGTAGTCATCAGCCCGTCAGCTGACGGGGACGGGTGAGGGGTTTCTTCATACCCAGCCTCACAACTTCGGAATTCGGGTTTAATCGATGTCAACTTGGGAATGAAACTATGCCGCCGATAGAGAAGATTCTATTCCCAGTGGATTTCTCGGCATCGTGCGACGCCATGGCGCCGTTCGTAAAGAGGGCAGCAGCAATGTTCGCGGCTAAAGTGACCCTCCTGTATGTTCTCGCGCCCTCCATGTCGGGGTTCGAGCTTCTGGCGCGGCCGGCGCCCGATGCTGAAGAGGACCGCAACAAATCCGCCCGTGCCACACTCGAATCTTACCTTGTTTCGGCCTTCCCACGGCGCGACACTCTGCGCTTGCTGGCCAAGGGAGAGGCTGCCGCCGAAATCGCCAGAATCGCGAGGGAGGAGGCTTTTGAGCTGATTGTCATGCCCACCCACGCCGGAGTGTTCCGGAGGATGCTGCTGGGATCCACCGCCGCGAAGGTCTTGAACGATGCCGACAGTTTGGTATTGACCACGCAGCACGCAGAGACCAAAGCGCCCAGGCCGCTCGAGCATCGGGAAATAGCCTGTGCCGTGGGCTTGGGCGCGGATTCAGAGCGAGTGCTTCGCTGCGCTACAGAGGTTGCGGAGAAGCTTCATGCGAATCTTTCCATTATTCACGCCATTCCCGCCATAGACCGCGGGCTGCCCATTCAATTGGACTTGGAAGAGAGTGCCAGATCAATGGCATCTCAGGCGGCGCCGGACCGCATCGCCGAGATGCAAAGAGTGCTGGGCTCGCGTGCGCGGGTTCACATCGTCGCCGGCCCCATCAAGGACGCGGTGACAGAGGCGGCGAGCAGGCTGCAGGCCGACATCCTGGTTGTCGGGAGAAGTGCTCAGCCTGGCGAGCGCGAACGCTTTCGCGATTTAACTTACGCCCTCGTGCGTGACGCTCCTTGTCCTGTGTTGAGTGTGTGAGGGTGGGATCTCTCGCCTCTAGTGAGATTCCGATGCCCAGGTGCGAACGGCTTCGGCCGAAGCGCGCCGGGGTGGCGGTGAGAATCTCAAAATGTAGCTCTTCAGGCCAAGCTCAAACCAGTGCATGCCGTAAGCCTTAGCCTCGTCGAGCGCTTTCTGATTCCCCCAGCCGTCGTGCGCGATCCGGTAGCACGCGATCACAGCGCCTGTCCGGTCTACCCCACGCCGGCAGTGTACGAACACGGGCCCGGCGCGGCTCGATTGCAACAGAGCCAGCACCTTGAAAATTGTATCGTCTGTAGGCGCCACGATGCCACTCATCGGCACATTGACATAGTGCATGCCCACCGCCTCCACCGCCTGCTGTTCGTCCTTAATGGAATGCTCTCCCTGGCGGCGCAGGTCAATAACAGTTTTCACCCCCAATCGCTCCAGGCCGGCCCAGCCTTGAGCCGTGGGTTGGGCGCCGCGGTAGATGGTTCCGTTTACCTGATGGAAGTTAGGGATTCCGACTACTGCCGGATCCGCCGCACCTTTTGCGCGTATCGGAACCGAAACGAGGGCCACAACCAGGAGGAAGATGTGCAGATAATGCCGCATCATGCAGAACTTAAGTATAACAGCCTGCGAAAATGCTTACAAGAACGTCTGCAGCAGCCGCCGCTGCGCATCCTTCAAGGTGGAGTGCGCCGAATCGAGCGCCGAGATCTTCTCTCCCAATTCCCGCAGCAATTGGGCGCGTTCCACCCCGGCGCGGATGACCAGCAGAAGTTGGGCATTGTCCCAGGGCTTTTCCAGGTACTGAAACAGCCCTGCTTCATTGATCCCTGCAATGGCACATTCGTGGTCGGCATGGCCGGCCAGCAAGACCCGGCTGGCCTCGGGTTGGGCTTGCTTGACGCCCGTCAGCAATTGGATGCCGTTCATGCGCGGCATCCGGTAATCCGAGACCACCACATCGACCGGCGAGTCCTTCAGAAATCGGGCAGCCTCCTCAGGATCGGTAAAGCCCCGCACCGTGTAATCGGTTTGGTTTCGCAGTCTATGCCTCAGCGACTTTTTGTACTCGTCCTTTGTTTTCATAGACATTCTCGCTTTGTGTCCTCGATTATGCGGTGAAGAAGGAGAAGAGTCCAAAAGTCGAGGGGGCCGTCCGCGTCTTCTGGCCTGCGCGGCGCCAAGGGAGAGACTCTCGATCGGGTCCTGCTCTTCCACTCCTCAACTGCTTGACGCCTTGACTCCTCGACTTTTTGACCTCTCCCTTTGTTTTCATAGACATTCTCGCTTTGTTCCGCCGATTTTGCAGTCGAGAAATTGAAGAGTCGAGACGGCCAGGAGCCGTGCGCCGTCTTCTGGGCTGCGGTCCGAGACGTGCGGTCGGCGTTTGGTCTCCCACTTCTGGACTCTTAGACTCCCCGACTTCTTGACCGCACAGGAGGAAGGAACCACCGGAAGGAACTCTGGACGAAAAGAGAAGAAGACTTTCTGGCATAACCCCGATTCGGCAGGGACTAATCGCCTGCCCAACCCCACGGAGTCACTGTAGCCTATTTCATCCTATTTGTCAAGTATCAATGTAGCCGATAACCCCGACGGCACCAGCGCCCGCTGGTTTGTCTCAGCCGGGACGCCTCCAGGCCAGCCGGTCAAAAAAAACCATTGACACAACTACTGGATTCCCGTAGTATCATGAAATTTGGAATTCGAATGGGACGATCTCAAGGCTGCCGAGAACGTTCGCAAACACGGGGTAAGTTTTGCGCAGGCTGCGCTCGCCTTTTGCGACCGGTTCGCGGTCGAGTAGATCGACCTCGGTGAAGCTTACGGCGAGGAGCGAATAATCCTCCCGGCCATGAGCGGCCCGCAGGTGCTGACGGCTGTCTATACGGAGCGGGCGGAGCAGATCAGAATCATCCGAGGCCGTGGGGCAACTAAAAATGAGCAAGACCTCTACTATCGCGAGAATGCGACGTAACGGCACGCTGGTCGGTGTTAAACCCGACGGCGGCGAAGAACCGCTGCACGTTCCGCCTTTGGCTCCCATGAGCGCTGCGGAAATCGAAGCGTCCGCCGCTCGCGACCGCGACAACCTGCCTCTTACCGATGCGCCGGCCGGGAAACTGCGCCGCATTCCGCGTGTCAAAACGCTTCGCCGCGCCCTCGCGCTGACCCAGGAGGAATTTGCCGCTCGATTCAGAATCCCTCTTGGAACTCTGCGGGATTGGGAACAGGGCCGATCGGAGCCCGACCAGCCGGCCAAAGCCTACCTCACCGTCATCGCGCGCGATCCCCGAGGCGTCGAGCGGGCATTGCATCCCGTGAGCAGCAAACAAACTGGTTCCCACGGTTGTCGACAACCTCTTCAACGTCGCGGGCCACGCACGTAGCGCGGTGCGGCAGTGTCACAGCCAAACACGACGAAGTGCGAGGCCCACGCAGGGCGAAGCGCCACGTTCCAATGGTCGCGATGCATCAAGATCGCAGAACTCCGCTCTGCGCCAGCCGGCGAGGGATCATAACCGAGTCCCGCTGCCCCCTCAGAGCCACGGCGGATGGTGGAACTCAACAGCGCTGCCGGGCGATAGTTTCCGGGACCAGCGGCGGGCTCTCGCGAGAGATGCCTTGTGGGCAGCGGGCCGATGTTTCAATGCAGTTCTAAAGTCATCAAGAGTAACGAGGTCAGCATTGACTCCAAACGCGTAGTAAAGTGGAATCGGTATTTTTCTTCGTTCTTTGAGGTCCGTTAACAAGTATGTCAGTGCATTCACATACCCATCAATATAGGCAACGTCTTCATATACGCCTTTCTTGAGCTTTTCCTTTCTCCAATCCAAATAGCCCCTAATTGCAGCCAGGTTTCGACCCCTTTGTGAGTATCGTCCACTTCCCCGCATTTCAACAGCTCGCTCCAATGCGTGAATCATCCCGTCTTGATAAGAGGCCGCGTAGATCAGTTCGGGGTGGGCTGACAACCCGATGGCCCTATGCAGTGCCCTATGCTCGTCGCGCACGCGTTCGAGAAGTGCTGACGCCGCATCATATATTTCA
>Ga0209415_10005122_pt1 | contig 23693 bp, 22 predicted proteins | sample PeaSoiSIISIP2007_FD_187696 | JGI IMG/M metagenome (GOLD analysis project Ga0209415, IMG submission 187696) | Peat soil microbial communities from Weissenstadt, Germany - SII-SIP-2007 (SPAdes) (version 2) | ecosystem: Environmental > Terrestrial > Soil > Wetlands > Peat | place: Germany... | reverse complement strand
CATAGTTACCGTTGATTAAAAACAATGCCGGGTTGGCCGTCCTCGAACCGCCGCAGACACGAGCTATAGGTACACCCGTGGTTGTCACTGAGCAGGCGCTGAAGTCGCGCTTTAGCTGCAATACGGCCGCTTGGGTTTGATATCCCGCGTACACGGTTGCATTACCTTTACCATCGGCGAAATTGCTGCCCATGATCGCGGTAATTTGCTCGGAATTACCGTCCCAATTAGTGCTGGTGGGCGTGGTCTGGTAGCCGGCCGACTGCGAGAGGGCGGTGACGTCGCTCTCATGATTGCTGTGTTGATAAATACTGCCGTTGGCGTCAAGGCGTACGCCTTCGAAGTGATCGTTCATCACGAAGTTGACCACGCCGGCGACGGCGTCAGCGCCGTATACCGCCGACGCGCCGCCCGTGAGAACGTCGACACGATCGACGAGCGCCGTCGGGATTTGATTGAGATCGGGGGATGCAGCGCCGTTTTGAGTCGGGTCGCCCGGCATCAGGCGCCGGCCGTCGACCAAGACCAGCGTGCGCGCCGAACCCAATCCGCGCAGACTGATGGTCGCGATACCTTGCGAGCCGTTCGACAGACTGGAGCCTTGATCGGCCACCACTTGCGGAAGCTGGTTGAGCAGGTCTTCGATGCGGTTCGTTCCGCTCTGTAGAATTTCCACGTTAGTCACCGTAGTGACGGGACTCACGGCCTCGAGCGCCGGCTGCTTGATGCGCGAGCCGGTCACCACGACTTCCATAAGTTCTGTTTCGCCGCCGGCGGATGCCGCAGCCGGCTGTTGCGCTTGTGCGGTCCCAGTCGCGCAGATTCCCGCAACTGCGCTGGTCAGCATCGCACCTTTTAGAGCGTTGCGGACCGCGATCGTTACGAGAGGATTCGAGGCAGGAGGGACAGACTGTGATGAATTCTGCATGTAGCGTTCTCCCCACTGAAGCCACAAGAGCCTGAAATCTTGCACTTCAGCAATTAATTATTGAAAACTAGCGGTAATCCGTCGCGCACCCTCAGAGGGCTTGGAACCGACGGAATTACACCCCGTAATAACTGACTAGGTACATCCCCTTATTGAATAAGTATATGCACATTCTTTTGCGCAATACAACATGCGGCATTTCCACAACACCCAAACCGTGGGCCGGAACTTACGGAGTACGTGTCTCGGTGTCGCCCACTCGGCGCAGCCGGATCTCAAACAGCTTCGGCCAGTTCTTGCCGGTCACGAAGAGGCGGTCGCCCTTGGCGTCGTAGGCGATGCCGTTCAGCACGTCGGTCTGTCCCGGGATTCGATCCGACGGGGGGAGGAGCCCGGCAAGATTGATCAGACCGACGACGCGTCCGTCGTGCGGGTCGATGCGCAATATCCAATCGGTCTGCCACACGTTGGAGTAAACCTCGCCTTTGACCCATTCCAATTCATTCACGTTGCGAATGGGTTTGCCGTCCAGTGTGACCGTGATGCGCCTGGTTTCCTTGAGCGTCTGCGGATTGATGAAGCGAATCTCCGGCGTGCCGTCGCTCATCAGGATCTGCCGGCCGTCCTGTGTGAGCGCCCATCCCTCGCCGTCATAGCGGAACTGCCCTTGCTGCTTGAGGGTGGCGAGGTCGAATATGAATCCAATGTGGGATTTCCACGTCAGGCTGATGAGGCGGCTATGCCAGTTGACAATGCCTTCACCGAAATATTGCGCGGGAATATCGATCTTTTGCAGCACCTCGCCGGTCTCGAGATTCACCTTGCGAATCGACGAGTGCTGCTCGAGGCCGGTGCTCTCATACAAGTAGCCGCCCAAGTAGAACAACCCCTCAGTGAAGGCGTGAGGATCATGCGGATAGGTATGAATGACGTCCACGGCGTAGGTTGGGATGGCCGCTCGGGCCGCGGCGGCGGCGGCTGCCGCACAGAGGATGAAAGCGGCCTTAAGTAATCGCGTTCTCAAGTGCTGCTCAGAGCGATGATGCGACCGCACCCGCACCCGCACCTGCGCGGGTGGGGACGGCGGCTCCGTCCGTGCCCGCAGGGCCGTAATTCACCAGTCCGGCGAATTCGAAGGTGCTCACCAGTACGGCGCCGGCGCCGCGCACGGCGTGCGCGGGCTGCGTGCAAAAACCGCGCGCTTCGAGGCGATAAGTGCCCGCCGTGGGCAACGGACGCTGTGAAAGCGAATCCACGGTGCAGCGCTTATCGCCCAACGTGCCGAATATCCGATCGGTGCCTTGCACGATGACCGTGAGGTTGGTGCCGATGGCGCGCCCGGGTTTGCCTTCGGTCACGCCGGTCAGCCCGAACACAAAGAGCAGATCCTGGGCTGCGCCCGCCGCACGCTGGAAGCTCAAGCGCACGCCGGGCGGGTTCGATTTGGGTTCGCCTTCACAACGCGTGCCGCTGTTCGGCCAGTCGATGATCGCCTCGATCGCTCCGGCGACGTGGGCCCGCAGGTAGCCGTCTCCGCTCGGCAGGCAGTTGGCGGCGGCGGCGGCCGTCGGCGCTCCGGCCGCCGGTGGCGCGCTCGAGTCCGCGGCTGCAGGGGGGGCCGCAGCGCGCGCCGAATCGAACGCGAGAGCGATGCCGATGAGCGCCCATAGGGGGGCGCTGCGCATGCCGCGCCCGGGGCATGCGCTGCCATTGAAAAAGATTACCGGTATCATTCGCTTATGTTGCCATGCGCGCCGCCGAGAGTGTTGATGCTGGGACAATTGACGCTCGCACTCCTGCTGTGCGTGGCGGCCTGCACGCCTAAATTCGAGCGGCCGATTATCACGGTCGCGAGCATCGAGATGCAGCACGGCAACTTGTTGCAGCAAGAATTTCAGGTCAAGTTCCACATCCAAAATCCCAATGATCGCGCGCTGCCCGTGAAGGGGTTGCATGCCGAACTGAGCATCGGTGGGGATCGCATCGCCAGCGGCGTGAGCAATCGCGCGTTCGTGGTGCCGCCGCTGGGCGATGCCGATTTCGATATGACGATCACCGCCAACATGGCGATGGCGCTGCTCAAGCTCGCGAACCAGCACACGGACTCGATCGACTACGAAGTGACCGGCGCGGCCAGCCTCGACCTGGCCTTCCTCAATGATCTGCCGTTTCACCAGAACGGTTCTTTCTCGCTCAAGACGAATCAGTAACTAATTGAATTAGTGAGAATTATTCCGCAAGTCCGGCTCGGGCGGGCTGCCGTCTGGTAAAGTGAGCGCCAATAATCCAGGCCACGCCCATGGCGAAGACCTGAGGCGGGCGCACGCGAATCATGGCACAGACTCCCTACGAACAGCTGGAACAAGAATTTCGCAGACTGCACGCATTTCGCGGCGCATTGTCGCTGTTGCGATGGGATGCGGCGGTGATGATGCCGCGCGGCAGCTCGGACGTGCGCGGCGAGCAATTGGCGGCGCTCGAGACCGAACACCATGCCTTGCTCACGACTCCGAAGGTGGCACGGCTGCTGGAGCGGGCCGAGGCCGGCGCCGCGCAGCTCGATGACTGGCCGCGCGCGAATTTGCGCGAAATGCGCCGCCAGCGCGATCACGCCATCGCAACGCCGCCGTCGCTGATCGCGCGCCTGGCCAAAGCGACTGCGCGCGCGGAAGTCTTCTGGGTCGAGGCGCGCAAGGCCAACGACTTCAAGGTGCTTGCGCCGCACTTGGAGGAGGTGGTGCATCTGGTGCGCGACAAGGCCGCGCTCTTGGGCCAGGCGCGCGGCTTGCCGGCGTACGATGCCTTGGTCGATGCATTCACGCCCGGCATCTCGACCGCGGATATCGACACTATTTTCAAAGCCCTGGCGCGCAAGCTCCCGGGGCTCATCAGTCAGGCCATTGAAGTTCAAGCCGCACGAGGCCCCACGCCCTTGCCCGGCAAATTCACGGTGGCTCGACAGCGCCAGCTGGCGCTCGAGGTGCTCAAGGCCATGGGATTTCCATTCGACCGGGGCCGGCTGGACGAGAGTGAGCACCCCTTTACGGAAGGCGTAGCCGGCGACATACGCGTCACGACCCGGTTCGACACCAACGACCCGTTTTCCGGCCTGCTCGGGGCGATTCACGAGACCGGCCACGCCATGTACGACTTGGGGATGCCGCCCAAGTGGCGCGATCAGCCGGTGGGCCGCGACCGCGGGCTGGCGCTCGAGGAAAGCCAGTCGCTGCTCTTCGAAATGAACCTGTGCCGCAGCCGTTCGTTCGTCAAATATTTGAAACCGCTGCTGGAAAAATACCTGCAGGTGAGCGGCGATGAATGGAGCGAGGAGAATCTGTACCGGCATCTGATTCGCGTGAAACGCAGCTTGATTCGCATGGATGCCGATGAGCTCACCTACCCGGTGCACATCATGCTGCGCTACGAGCTCGAGAAAAAAATTCTCGACGGTACGCTGCCCGTGGCGGAATTGCCCGAGGCATGGAACGCCAATATCGAGCAGCGCCTGAGCATACGGCCGACGAACGATGTCGACGGCTGTCTGCAGGACATTCACTGGGCGGTGGGACATTTCGGCTATTTCCCCTCCTACGCGCTGGGAGCCGTCATCGCGGGCCAGTTGAACGAGGCGCTGCGCGCGGAACGCCCGACCCTCGATGTGGAGATAGCGGCCGGCCAATTCGGCGGCGTGATGGATTGGCTGCGCGACAACGTGCACTGCGTCGGCGCCCGATTGCCGGTGCAGGAGCTCATCAAGCAAGCCACCGGCAAGCCGCTGACGGCATCGGCCTACCTGCGCTATCTGGAATCGAAATACCTGGAAGCACCGTGAGCACCGCGAACACCGCCGATGCCGTAAGGGTGGTCAGGGGGCGCCGCTTGAACAATTTCAACAAGCTCGAGGCGCAGCTGCGCGCTAGCGTCGGCAAAGCCATCGGCGAGTACGGGATGATTGCCGACGGCGATCGGGTGATGGTGTGCGTATCGGGAGGCAAGGATTCCTATACCTTGCTCGACATGCTGATGAGCTTGCAGCGCAGCGCGCCGATCCGCTTCGAGATCGTGGCGGTCAATCTCGATCAAAAGCAGCCGGGTTTTCCAGCCGAGGTGCTGCCCAGCTATTTGACCGCACTCGGCGTGCCGTTCCGGATCATCGAGCAGAACACCTATGCGGTGGTCAAGCGCGTCATTGCCGACGGCAAGACCCTGTGCGGACTGTGTTCGCGCCTGAGGCGCGGGGCCCTGTATCGCTTCGCGGCCGAGAACGGGATCACCAAGATTGCTCTCGGGCATCATCGCGACGACATCGTCGAGACGCTGTTCCTCAACATGTTTTTCGGCGGCCGGCTCAAGGCGATGCCGCCGAAGCTGTTGAGCGAGGATCGGCGGCACATCGTGATACGGCCGCTTTGTTTGGTGGCGGAGCGCCACATCGAGCGCTATGCCGCGGCGCGCAAGTTCCCGATCATTCCGTGCACGCTGTGCGGCTCGCAAATGCACCTGCAGCGCCTGGTCGTAAAGAACATGCTCAAGGAGTGGGAACAGAAATTCCCCGGCCGTATCGAGACCATTTTCTCCAGCATGCGCAATGTCGCCGCTTCGCAGCTCGCCGATCCCAAGCTGTTCGATTTTGCGGGACTCGAGGCTCTGCGAGCGCCGCTGCCGGTGCAGGGCCGGGAGACGGCGTCAAATCCAAGGACGACCGGCTGACATGAGCCGCTGTAGCAGCTGGGAGCGATATCCGGCGGACGTCGCCGCCAGGTAGGCGTTGCGCACCAGCCGCGATCGAAGGCGTTCCCTGGGTTCGTAGGCCGATTGATAGTCGACTTGGCGGGGCCCCCAGCGGGTCTTCGAGACCTCCCGGGTCGTCGAGAGATTGACGGTCTTGAAGCCGTGCGCAATGGCGTATTTGATCGCTTCGGCGACGGTGGTGGTCATGACGCTGTAGCGACGCCACTGGGGGTCGAATCCCGAGTAAAACAAGTACAAACTGTCCCCAGCCACAAAACCGAGCCGCATGGCGACAATGCTGGGCCCGATCTTGAGAGCAAATAGGCGCACCGCTCCGCGCCCCGCCAGCCGCTCGCACACCTCATACAAAAAATTCCGGCAAATCCGGCTTGCAAAGCGGTCCGGATGAGGAACCGCGGGGTCCATGTTGGCACGCATGCGGTGCAACTCCATATACCGGTCCAAATGCCGGCGCACATCCTCCGGCTCTTCGATCACCCGGAATTCGAACCGATGGCCATCGCGTTTCAGGGAGTTGTAGCAATGCCGCAGCGACTCGCGGATGTTGCGCTTGAGTCCCGATCGAAACTCCTCCCAGGTGGCCGGCAGATCGAGGATGAAATCCTCCAGCGGCGGCTGCCACTTGAGCGGCTGGTCGTGGCTCAACGCTTCGGCAAACTCTTCGCCCACCCCAGTCCAGTGGATCCAGTCCCATTCGGGCATCTCGGCCAGGCTGTCCCGCACCGCGCACACCGCCAGATATTCATACCCGCGCTCCATCATGGGCGCTCGTATCTCGGTCATGGCAGGATCGGCCCCGAGCAGGCTGACGGATGTGACATTGAGCGGCCCAACGCGGCGGCGCTTGATGATGAACGGCAGAATCGCCACGCAATCGCGTTCCGCATCGCGCAAAATGTAAAAATGCGGCTCGTCGTAAATGTTCGGCCTGCAGTTGATGAAGTGGCGGCACCAGCTCAAATGCCATTCATGCAAGGCAAATGGCAACGTGTTGCCGGTGACACGCAGCAGGCGCTCAAAGTCCGGCTTTAGCGCGGCGATTCCCGCCACAGTGGTCACGGTCTCGATCGTCACCGTCGAGAGAGGTACCGGGCCGTTCGGTGCAATGTCAGAAGCCAACGAACTCCCCCGGCAACGAACGGCCTATGCCTCGCGCACGAATTGAAGGTAAGATTTTCCAGTGACGGTACCAGCATCCAAGCGAAAGTTGCAAATTTCCGTCGCCGCCGGTGTCCGCCGCTCGCGGCGGCGCTACCGCTGGGAAACGCTCGCCGACGATCAGCTGCTCAGTTTGCGCTTTTGCGACCTGAAATTGACCATCGAGGGTACCGATCTCGAGCGGGCGATCGAGCGGCTGTACGGCGAACTCGCCACGCGCGGCATCGGCTTCCGGCCGCATTTCTGGCTGTCGCAGGAATGGTTTTCCCCCGACGGCATTCCCGGAATCGCGATTCCGTTCTACCTCGCGCATCGCCGGCTCATGAACATCGAACGGCGCCTGATGCGCGAAGCGGAAGGCGGCAACCGTAACTGGTTGATGCGCATACTGCGTCATGAAGCGGGCCACGCCGTTGACTCGGCGTATCGCTTGCGGCGGCGCAGCAGTTGGCGCAAGGTTTTCGGGCCGGCATCGCTCCCCTATCCGGACACCTACCGGCCGCGCCCGGGCAGCCGCCGCTTCGTGCAGCACCTGGGGGCTTGGTACGCCCAAGCGCACCCCACGGAGGATTTCGCCGAGACGTTCGCGGTTTGGCTCAAGCCGAAGTCGGCGTGGCGCCGCGAATACTTGGGATGGCCGGCATTCGCCAAGCTCGAGTTCATCGATGAACTCGCCGCCGAGATCGGCGAGGCCAAGCCGTTGGTGATCGACCGCAGCCGGGTCGAGGACATTGCCGAGGAGACCTGCACCTTGCGCCAGCACTACGAGCTTAAGTTAGCTCGCTACCGCATGCCGCGCCGCACCGGCGCAGACGAATTACTGCTCAAGATGTTCAGCGCGGCGCCGCGCTCGCGCTCGGCGCCGAAGGCGGCGAGCGTGCTGCGCGAGCTGCGCCATCCGCTGCGGCAGCAAATCGTGCGCTCCGGAGCCTTCAGCGAATACCTCGTGCATCAGGTTCTGCGCCTGATGATCGAGCGTTGCGAATCCTTGAATCTCTACATCCGCGGCCCGCGCCGCGAACTGAAGCCGCATCTTCTGTGGGTCATCGCGCGCCTGGCCGAGTCCTACGAAGAGCGCCAATTGCCGCGGGTGGCGCTGTGAGGCGGGTCGCACCGTGAAGAAGATGCGCGCCCTGGTGCTGGTGCATGCCACGCTGGTGCCGCCGGATTCGTTGCGGGGCCTGTCGGAGAAGGAGATCGACGAGTGGCGCACGGAATACGACGTCATTTCGCATCTGAAGGCCGCCGGCCACGACGTGATGCCGCTCGGCTTGAGCGACAGCCTGTCGGAGCTGCGGCGAGCGATCATCGATTGGAAGCCGGACATCGTGTTCAATCTGCTCGAGGAATTCGACGGCATCGTCACCTACGATCAGCATGTCGTCGCCTTCCTGGAACTGATGCACCAGCCGTACACCGGGTGCAATCCGCGCGGCATGCTGCTCTCGCGGGACAAGGTGCTGTCGAAGCAACTGCTGTCCTATCACCGCGTGCCGACCCCGCAATTCATGGTGTTCGCCCGCGGCAGGACGCCGCGGATTCCGAAGCGCCTGCGCTTTCCGATGTTCGTGAAATCCTCGACCGAGGATGCCTCGCTCGGCATCGCGCAAGCCTCCGTGGTCGCGGATGAGCGCCAGCTCAAGGAGCGAATCGCGTTCATTCACGAGCAAACTCATTCCGACGCGCTGGTCGAGGAGTACATCGAGGGCCGCGAGCTTTATGTCGGGGTCATCGGCAACGAGCGGCTGAAGGTATTGCCGGTCTGGGAAATGACTTTCGGATCGTTGCCGGAAAATCTGCCCGCCATCGCCACCCGCAAGGTGAAATGGGACCGCGGCTATCAGCAGAAATACGGCATCACCACCGCGGCCGCGGCAGATTTGCCGGAGGGTACCGTGGCGCGACTCGAACGGCTGTCGAAGCGCATTTTTCGCGCACTGCATTTGACCGGCTATGCGCGCATGGACTTTCGCTTGCGCGCGGATGGGGCGTTGTACGCGCTCGAAGCAAACGCGAATCCCAATCTATCGGCCGGCGAGGACTTCGCGCAGTCGGCCCGCACCGCCGGTATGCGCTATCCCGACGTGCTGCATCGAATATTGCAGCTCGGAGCCAATTACCCGGCGGCATGGCGCGGCCTCGACGCCTAGGCTCCTGGCCTATTGGCGGGTCCAGCGGTTCATCCAAGCGAGCGTGGTCTCATACCATTGGACGCTGTTGGCAGGTTTCAGCACCCAGTGATTTTCGTCCGGGAAGTAAAGAAACTCGCTCGGAACGCCGAGCCGCTGTAATGCGGTGAATACGGCGAGCCCCTGTTCGTAGGGCACGCGGTAATCGAGCTGGCCGTGAATCACCAGGGTCGGCGTCTTCCACTTGGCCACGAAGTCGATGGGATTGTGCTTGGCGTAACCTGCCGGATTGGAATATTCCGGGCCGCCGTTTTCCCATTCGGGAAACCACAGCTCCTCGGTGGAGTAGTACATGCTGCGATTGTCGAAAATGCCATCGTGCGTGACCAGGCACTTGAATCGATCCGGCCACTGACCGGCTATCCAATTCACCATATAGCCGCCGTAGGATCCGCCGAGCGCGCACATGCGATCGCCGTCCAGCCAGGGATATTGCTTCAGGGCCGCGGCCAACCCGAGCTTGAGATCCTCGAGCGGCTTGCCGCCCCAATCGCCGCTGATCGAATCGGTGAACGCCTGGCCGTATCCCGTCGAGCCGTGAAAATCGATCATCACCACCCCGTAGCCGGCGCCGGCGAAGGCTTGCGCATTCCAGCGCCAGTGCCAGATGTTCGCCATGCTGCCCTCGGGCCCTCCGTGAATCATGAACGCCACGGGATACTTTTGGTCGGGCTTGAAATTCGCCGGCTTCACGAGGTAACCGAAGACATTGTCGTTGCTCCAGCCGGCGAAACTGAATTGCTCGTACTCGCCCAACCGGCGGTTGGCGAGCGCCGGTTGATTCAGATGCGTGAGCTGCAGCGGTTTACCGCCGGCGAATCCCACCGAGTAAAGATCGGCGGGATTCGCCAGGTTGCTCTGCGCATAAATTATTTTTTGCGCACCGACACTGAAGCCTTCGACATCGCCGGCACCGGTAATGGCGGAGGCTCTGCCGGTGTGCGCATCGATCGCCCACAGCGGATGCTGACCCAGGTGATCGGTGGTCGCGAACAGCATCTTGCCGTCGCGCGACCAGGCGAAGGCGGTGATCGAGCGGTCCCAATTCTGGGTGAGCGGGCCCTTGACTCCGGTGTGCAGATTGAGCAGCACCAAATGAAAACGGTCCGATTCGAATCCCGGCCGTTCCATGGCCACGTACGCGAGCGAAGAGCCGTCGGGCGAATACGCGGGCTTGCCGTCCCACGCCGCGTTGTCGGCGGTCAGATTGCGCGGCGTTCCGCCGCCGGCCGGGACCGTGTAGATGTCGAAGTTGGTGGACCATGGCTCGCCCACCGGCACCGCCCGCACCGAGAACGCCACCTGCTGGCCGTCCGGGCTGAAGGCATAGTCCTCGCGGCCGCCGAACGGCTTGCTCGGCACGTCTCCGTCGATGCCGGCGGTCAGATTCACCGGTGCTCCGTTGGCGAGGCCCGCTTCGTCGAGCGCTATCGCGAAAAGCTGCGAGCGGCGGCCGTCGCTCCAGGTGTCCCAATGCCGTGTAAATATCCGATCGTAGAGGACCCCATGCGCCGGATTGTGCGAGGCGGCCGCCAGCCGCTGCTTGGTGCACGCGAGATCGGCACAATCTCCGAATACCTCGAGGCTCACCAGCAGTCGGTCCGCCTTCGGGGAGATGCGGAACGTGCCGACGTCGAGCGGCAGATTGGTGATCTGAAGCGGCTCGCCGCCCATACTTATGCGCCACACCTGAGTCGAGCCGCTGCGATCGGACAGGTAATAGATGAATCGCCCGTCGCCGCTCCAATCGGCGGAGTTCGAATTCGCCGCCAGATCCGTGAGCCGCACCGATATCGCGTTTCGCTTGCGGGCTTCGAGCAGCCAGATGCCGTTACGCGCCTTGTTCGCCTCCATGTCCACGGTACGCAAGGTGTAGGCGACATGCTTCCCGTCGGGGGAAACCTCGGGCTCTGAGACGCGGTCCAATCGGACCAAATCCTGAACGCTGAAGGGTTGCGCCGCATCCGGCGCCGCGGCGGGAGTCGGCGCTGCCGAGGCGGCCGGCATTGCCGCGACGGCAGCGAGGATCGCGAGAGCTGCAATTACGCCATCGGCTCGCATGATGAAACACTCCCTCCGGCACGGGACAATTCCCAATTGTAGCCTCAGCGAGGCGAATCCATGCGGTCGCTGCGCGCGAGCGTCGCTGTTGCGGCTGCGCGCCCTTGGCCGGGCGGGTTCGCGCCGCCCGCTCGCACCATTTCGACGCTCGCCGAAATCATCTAGCACCGCAATGGCGCGCGCGGCGTTGGCAGCCTACGCGCCCGACTGCTGACATGAAAAACACTGGATTTATAGGTATTTCCGCACAGTAGTTCGCACTTTGCCCCTTCACTTCTTGTGCAAATTGCCGATAGGATGGTGTCGGGTAGCAAAAGGACACCGAGCATGCAAGCAATGTCCGATCGGACTCTGGTAGCCGTCAGTTCCCTGCGCGAGTTTTTTCGTGACGCGTTTCACGAAGCGAGCGAGCACCAACATCTCGACATCGACGAACAGGCCGAGCAGTACGTCGTCAACTTGCTCACCATGTTCTCGCGCGCCGACGCGCTGTATGAGAAGACGCCCGATGGGCTGCGCATCAAGCCGCTCGCGCATATGCTCGCCGAAGCGCTCGACGCGCCGAGCGCGGCGGTGCGGCAACGCGCGCTGCAGCGCCTCGGCGATGTGTCGTTGTTCATCGCCGGATTCTTCGCGCGCAGCTTTGCCCGAAAATTGATCGACATCGACTACCACATCGCGATGGGCGGGAACGCATACGGGTCATTGGCGGACACCCTGCAACGCTCACACGCCGGCCGCAGCATCGCGGCCATCTATGCGCAGCTCGCGCAGAAATTTCAGCGCTTGGTGGACGCGCTGAACGAGGTCAGCGAGATGTCGTACTGCCATACCGATGCGGACATCCTGCGGCTCTATGAAATATGGATGAAGACCGGCAGCCGGCGCGCACATGGGCTGCTGAACCGCCTGGGTGTGCAGCCCGTGAAGCACGGCGGCCTACGCCTGGAGCATTGAGCGCGCCATGGTACTGCGCCGCTTGCAGTCGCTGCTGGGCCGCCTCTACGATGTCTCCGTCGATTACGACGTCTATGATTTTTTGGTCACCGACCGGCGCGAGCTTAAGGACGTGATCCCCGACAACGACCGGCGCGCGCCCGAGGAAGAGCTGCTGCTCGCGGAGACCGCGGATGGCGCCGGAGTGGCGCTGTACATCGACCCCAGCGTGCTCCTGCGCCTGGAGCAGGCGGATCCGACCGGCTTTCTGACGGAGGGCAACTTGGCCGATTACTGCACCGCGCTCGAGGGGGTCAGTCATTTCGTCTACTCGACTTGGCGGCTTGATTGGGACGCGCCGGTATCGCTGCTCGAACTGGAGACTCAGGCCGAGGTCGACAAATATGCGGCGACGGTATTTCTGGTGGCCGATCAGCAGGGCGGGTGCTATCCGGCGCAAGTGCATGCGCGGCTCTTCGACCGGATCAACTTCGATGCGCGTCTCGAGCCGGAACAATATGACCGCTACCGCACCGCGCACCGCTGCGCGGCGAATTTTTGCAGACGGTTGGAAAGCCGCTTCGTGAATCGCGGCAGGGCTCAAGTCGAGGCACTGGTGCGCGAACTGCGAAAATTCTATCGATTGGGATGCGCCGCCAAGCTGCGCTACGCGCTGTCCTGATCCTCGCGGCCGCTAGTCGTCGTCGCGGTTGCCGGCAGCTTGTTTTTTCAACTTGAGCCACTCGCTCAAGCGATGCAGATCCTTTTTGCGCGCCGCCACCGGTTTCTTGTCGAGCTTGCCGCTGTCATAGGGGTTGTAGCCCTTGACGGTGCCCATCGGATTCGGCTTGACCTGCTCGACCGGGGTCGGAGCGTCCTCGGCAAGCGACAGAGCCGGGTGTTCGAGCTTTTGCAGCCGCGCCGTCGACACCTCTTGGCCGAACTTGCCGGTGGCGACCGACCACTCCCAAATCGCGTTGCCGCGATCGTCGAATTGCACGCGGCCGGTCTTCGGCGGCTCGGCCCGCGCCTCCTGGAACGGCGACGGCCTACGGGAGCTCGTGCCGGCGGCACTGGCCTTCCCCATGGGCTTTGGAGTTTCCTTGCTCATCCTACCTTTTTAGGCGTTGCCCAGCCCAAGTCAACTGCGACTCTGCGGATTCTTGCACCTCGTCACATTTGCAGGTGATATTGGGCGCGCAGCAGCGCCAAAGCGGTTTTTCCGTCGTTCCATTCCCCTCGTAAGACCCTGTCGATCGCTTCGCGGATCGGGATCCATGCGAGTTCCAATTCCTCGTCGGCGTCCGGAGTCGGCGCTCCCACCTTGAGCTCACGCGCCAGGTACAGGTGGATCACTTCAGTGAAAATTCCGGGCGCGGGAATGTACAGCCCGAGGGGAGCCCATCGGTGCGCCGTCACTCCGGTTTCCTCGTTGAGCTCGCGCACGGCGCACGCTTCGGGGGCCTCTCCGGGATCGAGCTTGCCGGCGGGAATCTCCCACAAGAAATCCCCGATGCCGTGCCTATACTGGCGCACCAGGCACACGCGGCCGGCGTCATCCACCGCCACCATCGCGGCGGCGCCGGGGTGGCGCACGAAATCGATATCGTGTACCCGGCCGTTCGCGAATCTCAGCCGTTCACTGGACACGTCGATCACGCGACCTCGGTGGATACGGCTGCTGGCGATAGTGGTTGGTTTCAACATGTCGGACCTTGACGGTGCAGAGTAATGGGGAAATTCAAGGATATTACGATCGTTCTCGGCAGCTCGGCGAGCGGCAAGACGACGCCGGCGAGTCGCCCGCATACTTGGACTTGGACGGCCCGCGCTGGGTGTTTCGCAGCGACGCTGCGCAAGCGTACCCGGAACTGCGCAAGGCCTTAAATAATTGGCTCTTGTGACCTGTCTCCTCGCGCGCACCGCCTTAAATGAGCGATTGTGGCATTGGAAGTCGGACGTTACGTAACGCGGTCTGGATATATATACAGTTCGGCGGTATAGTTTTCTTATGATGAAGGCCAAGACCACAAGCGCATTCGATACGCTCAATCCGGCGCAGCGGCGCGCGGCCACCTTTGGTACCCCTGCGAAGGACAAGGGCATCACCGCGGGCCCCTTGCTGATATTGGCCGGCGCCGGTACCGGCAAGACCAACACGCTGGCGCATCGCACCGCGCACCTGGTGCTGAACGGGGTCGACCCGGCGCGCATCCTCATGCTGACGTTCACCAGGCGCGCGGCCCAGGAAATGATTCGCCGCGCGCAGACCATCGTCACGCAAGTGATGTCCGACCGCGGCAAACTGGGCGATCGCAGCGTGCAGTCGCGCTTGCTGTGGTCGGGCACTTTTCATTCCGTGGGCAATCGGATCTTGCGCCAGTTCGCCAAGCATTTGGGATTGGACCCGAATTTCACGGTGCTCGACCGCGCCGATGCGGCCGACCTCATGGATGTGATTCGGCATGATCTCGGTTATTCGAGCAAGGACAAGCGCTTCCCGCGCAAGGATTCGTGTCTCTCGATTTACAGCTATCGGATCAATACCCGGCTGTCCCTCAAGCAGACGCTCGAGGAGCAATTTCCGTGGGTCAGCGAATGGGAACAGGATCTGACCCGCATGTACCGTGAGTATGTCGCCCGCAAGCAGAAGAACAACGTGCTGGATTTCGACGACCTGCTGCTTTATTGGCACGCGATGATGAAAAACCCCGCGCTCGCGCAGAATCTATCCAACAATTTCGACCATGTGCTGGTCGACGAATATCAGGACACCAGCGCCTTGCAGGGCGAGATAATCAATGCGCTGAAGCCCGACGGCAGCGGAGTCACCGTGGTCGGAGACGACGCGCAGGCCATCTATTCGTTCCGCGCGGCCGCGGTCGAGAATATCCTCGGGTTTACCGATCGCTACAAGCCGAAAGCCGATATGGTGGTGCTCGCGCAGAATTATCGGTCCACGCAACAGGTGCTCGACGCCGCCAACGCGCTCATGTCGGACGGCGCTCGCCAGCACCGCAAGACGCTGCTCGGCACGCGCCAATCCGCTCAGAAGCCGCTTTACATCACCTTGGACGACGCCGTTGGCCAGGCGGAATACATCGTCGGCAAGATTCTGGCGACGCGCGAGATCGGCGGCTCATTGAAGCGCCATGCCATCCTGTTTCGCAGCTCCCACCACAGCGATGTGCTCGAAGTGGAGCTGACGAAGCGCAACATTCCCTTTGTGAAGTACGGCGGGCTGAAGTTTCTCGAGGCTGCGCACGTCAAGGACATGCTCTCGCTGCTGCGCTGGGTCGACAATCCGCGCAATGCGGTCGCGGGGTTCAGGGTGTTGAAACTCGTCCCCGGCATCGGTCCCGCTCACGCCAAGCAGGCGCTCGAGTATTTCGAGGCGCAGGGTTTCAGCGTCAAGAGTCTGGCCGGGTTCGATGCGCCGCAGGCCAACAAGATGGACTGGAGGAGATTCTGCGCATTGCTGGAGAGGCTTGCCGACCCGAGCACACCATGGCCGGGTCAGGTCGGGTTGGTGCGCGAATGGTACAAGCCGCAGTTGGAACGAATTTACGATGCCGCATTCAGCCGCACCGGCGATCTCGAACAGCTCGAGAATTTGTCCGCGCAGCATGCCAGCCGGGAGCGATTCCTCACCGAGCTAACCTTAGATCCGCCGGTGGTCACCGGCGACAAGTCCTCATCCGCAACCAAGGATGAGGACTACGTGATCCTCTCGACGATCCACTCGGCAAAGGGCCAGGAGTGGGACATCGTCTACATTCTGAACGTCGCCGACGGCAATTTTCCGTCGGAATTTTCCGCCGGCAAACCGGAGATGATCGAGGAAGAGCGACGCTTGCTGTACGTGGCGATGACCCGTGCGCGCAACGAGCTGCATTTGTGCGCGCCGCTGCGATATTCGGTCACCCAGCAAGCCAAAGGCGGCGATGCCCACGTCTACGGCGCAAAAAGCCGGTTCATGACTGACAAGGTGCTCGCATGCTGCGAGCGCACCACCTTCCGCAGCCTGCACGGCGCCGAGAGCTTGCGCGCGGATGAGCGCGCGGACGAGGCAGCGACGGTGGACGTCGTCTCACAGCTCAAGGAAATGTGGTGAGCGACGACGCCCGCGCATGGGACCCCCAAGGTCGCCGTCGTGGGTCTTCAAAGCCGCTTACGGGGGCGTCGATCGAATCAATCGCGGGCTTGATCGACCGGCGCCTTACTCCCGCGCCTATTTACCAGCGGCGCGAGCCGCCACCGCCACCGCCCCCACCGCCCCCACTAGCGGGCTTGGATCGCGGCGGCCGCTCTTGGGCCTCGTTCACGCGCAGTGGGCGCCCCCCCATCTGGAAGCCATTCGTTTGCTGAATGGCGTTTTGTGCCTCACCAGCCGCCATGTCCACGAACGCAAAGCCGCGCGGGCGCCCGGTTTCGCGATCGTTGATGAGTTTGACGGATTCGACTTTACCGTAGCGCTCGAACAGGCTACGCACTTCGTCTTCTGTCGCGGTGAAGGGCAGGTTGCCAACATAGATCGTCGTCATTCAACTGGTCTCACTAACAGTGCGCGCTAGGCGCGGGATGCTGCCGCTCGCGCGCGGTTTCACGGCGGACGACGTCGCCACTGCCGCAGCGGCGCAGCCCGTACCTTAAGGTCGCGCACTTGAGCCATAAAATGCCAGGGAACGACCTACGATCCGATGCTACGCCAGGGGATTATTGTTGGCAAACGCCAGCAATCGTTAAGTAATTTTCAGGCTACTCGACCTCGAGATAGGCGTAGCCGTTGAGCTCGTTTTCGTAAAAACGCTTCACCGCCTGCGCCTCGGTGAGCGACATCCGGCCTTCCTGTATGGCCCGCTCGCAGTCCCGCGAGATGCCCGGATACAACTCGTCGGTGTCGTATTCCATGTATTCCAATACCTTATTGGCGGTATCCCCTTTGACGACTTCCTCGATCCACCAGCCACCGTCCTCCTGCAGCCGGATATGGACCACGTGCGTGTCGCCAAACAGGTTGTGCAAATCGCCGAGAGTCTCCTGGTATGCACCAACTAAGAACGCCGCCAGGTAGTATGCGTCGCCCGCGTTGAGCTCATGCACCTCTAGGGTGCGTTTGGTCACGCGCGGATTGACGAAGCGGTCGATTTTGCCGTCCGAGTCGCAGGTGATGTCGGCAAGCACCGCATTGCGGCTCGGCCGCTCGCCTAGGCGTTGTATCGGCATGATGGGAAACAGCTGGCCGATGGCCCAGCTGTCCGGCAGGGACTGGAACACCGAGAAGTTGCAGAAATAGATGTCGCTCAGCATGTCTTCGAGGTTTTCCAACTCCTCGGGAACGCGGTCCAGCTTGCGGCAGTAGTCGCGAATCCTGGCGCAGGTCGCCCAATAGAGCTTCTCGGCGAGCCCGCGGAACTCGAGGCTCAAATAGCCCCAGTTGAACATCTGCAGCGCCTGTTCGCGGGCCTGCAGCGCGTCGTGATAGCACTCGACCAAGCGGCGCTCGTTCACCGAGCGGTAGCTGTCGAACAAATCGCGCACCGGTTGAGGCAGCTCCTGGCGGCCGTGATAGTCCTCCTCCGGCCGCCCCGACACCTTGAATTGGTCCAGTTTCGAGCAGCCCAGGACGTCGAAGACCAGCAGGCTGTGATGCGCCGCGATCGCGCGGCCGGACTCGCTGACGATCATCGGATGCGGCACGTCGCGGGCATCGCAGACGCTCTTGATGCGGTACACCACATCGCTCGCGTATTCGTTCAGCGTGTAATTCATCGACGACTCGTAGTTGGTGCCGCTGCCGTCGTAATCGACGCCCAGCCCTCCGCCGATATCGATGTACTGAAGGCCGGCGCCCATGATCTTGAGCTCCGCGTACACATGCGCCAGCTCGTTGATGGCGTCCTTCACGCGCCGAATGTCCTGCAGCTGGCTGCCGGGATGACAGTGCACGAGCTGCAAACAATCGAGCATGTTGTGCTCTTTCAAGAGCGCGTACAGATCGAGTATCTCACTGATGAAGAGGCCGAATTTGGATTTTTCGCCCGCGGATTCGCGCCAGCGGCCGGCGCCCTCGCTGGCGAGCTTCACCCGCACCCCGATCTTCGGGCGCACCGCATAGTGTTGCGCGTGCTTCAGGATCAAATGAATTTCTTCGTAATTCTCCACCACCGGAATGATGGTCCGGCCGAGTTTGGTGGCCAGGATGACCGCTTCGATGTAACTGTCGTCCTTGAAGCCGTTGCACACCACGATACGGTCGGGCGCGTCCTCGGTAATGGACATCACGGCGAGCAGCTCCGGCTTGGAGCCGACCTCGAGGCCGAAGCCGAATTCCTTGCCGTAACGGTAGACCTCTTCGACCACCAGGCGCTGCTGATTGACCTTGATCGGGAATACCGCCGCGTAGCGGTTCCGGTACTCGTTCTCGGCAATGGCGTTGCCGAAAGCATCCGCGAGATGGCGCAGCCGGTGCGCGAGGATATCGGAAAAACGAATCACCACCGGTGTGTGCAGGTCGCGCGCCTTGAGCCCCTGCACGACTTCGTGCAAATCGATTTCGCGGCTCGGGTCCATGCTCGGGCGGATCACCACATGGCCGCCGGCGTTGATGGAAAAATAACCCTTGCCCCAGGCCTCGACCTGATACAGGTCGAGCGAATCCTCGATGCTCCAATTGTGATTGGCGGGCAGTGGTTTGGCGGGTGTGCTCACGTGCGCGCACCATAGCAAATTGGGGCTGCATGTAAATGACAGAGGACACGATTGCCTCGCGGGGCGCGATTGCCTCGCGCGTTCATTCTCCGCGGGCCACCGGAAGCTTCGGATCCCGTATCCATTCGCTCCAGGAGCCGGCATAGAGTTTGGCGCCGTGCAATCCGGCCAGTTCGAGCGCGAGCAGATTGTGACAGGCGGTGACGCCCGAGCCGCACATGGCGATGACGTCGCCCGGCGCAGCGCCGGCGAGACGCTCCAGCCAGCGGCGCTTGAGTTCGGCCGGCGGCAGGAAGCGCCCGTCGGGGCTCAAATTGGCCGCAAACGGATGATTGACCGCTCCCGGCACATGGCCGGCCACCGGGTCCAGCGGCTCGACGGTGCCGGCAAAGCGCTCCGGCGCGCGTGCATCCACCAACAAACGGCGCTGGTCCTCGAGCGCCTCGATGAGCTCGGCGGTGCCGAGCACGGCTTCATCCTCGATTCGCGGCGTGAATCTCTGGGCAGCGCGGACTTCCGGCTCGCCGGAGTCGAGCGCGCCGCCGGCGGCGACCCACGCCTTCAAGCCCCCGTCGAGCACCGCGACCCTGGTGTGTCCCAACCAGCGCAGCAGCCACCAGACCCGCGCCGCAAAGGCGCCATTGGCGTCATCGTAGGCGATAACCTGCGTGGCATCGCCGATGCCGAGCTCGCCCAACCGGGCGGCGAAGAGATCGGGCGCAGGCAACGGATGGCGGCCGCTGCTCGGGGTCACCGGCCCCGACAGATCGCGGTTGAGGTCCGCGTAGCGAGCGCCGCGGATGTGCTGCCGCAGATACGCCTGCCAGCCGGCCTCGGGCGCCGCAAGATCGAAACGGCAATCGAGAATTGCAATCCCGGGACTGCCGATCAGCGCCTTCAGAGAGGCGACGTCGATGGTGGTATTAAAATCCATGTTTCGAGCTTATCGCGACGCTGATCGAACTGCATCCGCTACAATCGGCCTCCATGGCACTTACTCTTTATTGGGGCAGCGGCAGCCCATTTTCATGGCGCGTGCTGCTGGCGTTGGAGCACAAGCGCCTGCCCTATGAGTCGCAGCTCCTGCACTTCGACAAGCAAGAGCATCAGTCGCCGCAGATGCTGAAACTCAACCCCCGCGGCCGGGTGCCGGTGTTGAAGGACGGCGATTACGTGGTGTTCGAATCGGTCGCGGTGCTTTATTACCTCGATGTGAAATATCCCCAGGCGCCGATCTTCGGGGCGAGCCCCGAGGAGGCCGGGGTCATCATGCGCGTGATCTGCGAATTTCAGGCCTATGCCGAGCCGTCTCTCTTGAAGATCGTAAACGCCATATTCACCGGTCAAGTGGCCGGCGCGATCGATGAACTGACCGACGCGATGCATGTGGTGGCGCGCGAAGCACGCACGATCGAAGGGCGATTGAGCAAGGAGCACTGGATCGTCGGGGCCGACTACTCCGCCGCCGACATGGTCATTTTTCCCTGGATCCAGGTCTTGCGGCGCGCCCTGGACAAGCGCGCCGCCGCCGAACTCGGCAAGCGCTTCCTGCCGATGGAACGCAACTACCCCGCATTGGCGCGCTGGGTCAACCGCATCGAGTCCTTACCCGGCTACGAGCGCACCTACCCGCCTCATTGGCGCGAGCATCCCAGCCGCGGCGACGCATGAGTCAACACAGGAAAACATTGATGAGCAAACACGAAGTGCATGTGAAATTTGCGGGCAAGATCTTGTTTGTGGGCTTTGGCAGCATCGGACAGGGTGTCTTGCCGCTCATCTTGCGTCACATACGCATTTCGGCGGATCGCATCACCATCGTCACTCCGGAGGATGCCGGTCGACCCGAAGCCGAGAAATTCGGCGTCAAATTCGTGAAGTGCACGTTGACTCGCGACAATTACCGGCAGGTGCTGCAGCCGTTGCTGGGCGCCGGCGATTTTTTGCTGAACCTGTCGGTGGACGTGTCGAGCGTTGCGCTCATCCGGCTGGCGCGGGAGCGGGACGCGCTGTATCTGGACAGCTGCATCGAGCCATGGGCCGGCGGCTACGTCGACGGCAAGCTCGCGGTCGAGGCACGCAGCAATTATCACATGCGCCTGGAGGCGCTGGCATTGCGCGACGCGGCCAAGAGCGCCCCGACGGCGGTGCTGACCCACGGTGCCAATCCGGGCTTGGTGTCGCATATGGTCAAGCAGGCTCTGATCAACATCGCCAAGGACTTGGGGGTAGAGGCGGGCGAGCCCGTGAGCCGGGAGCAGTGGGCCAAGCTGGCCCACACCCTGGGCATCAAGGTGATTCATGTCGCCGAGCGCGACACCCAGATCACCAACGTGCCGAAGCAGGTGAACGAGTTCGTCAATACCTGGTCGGTGGACGGCTTCGTCAGTGAGGGTGCGCAGCCCGCCGAGCTCGGCTGGGGCACGCACGAGAAACATTTCCCGGCGGACGGTGGCCGGCATAAGGAGGGTTCGGGCTGCGCGATCTACCTGAATCGTCCCGGCGCGAGTACCCGGGTGCGAACCTGGACGCCCAAGGCCGGGCATTTTCACGGCTTCTTGATCACGCATTCGGAGGCGATTTCGCTCGCCGACTATTACACCGTGCGCGAGGGCGAGCGGGTGGTGTATCGCCCCACCACGCACTATGCCTACCATCCGAGCGACTGCGCCGTGATGTCGGTCCACGAGCTGGCGGGGCGCAACTGGCATATGCAGAAGAACAAGCGAATCATGCTCAACGAAATCACCGCGGGCATCGACGAGCTCGGCGTATTGCTCGCCGGGCACAAGAAGAATGCCTACTGGTACGGCTCGCAGCTGTCGATCGAGGAAGCGCGCAAATTGGTTCCCTACAACAGCGCCACCAGTTTGCAGGTCACCGTGGCGGCGCTCTCCGGGATGATCTGGGCCATGGAAAATCCCAAATGCGGGATCGTCGAACCGGACGAGATGGACTACAAGCGCCCCTTGGAGATTTGCATGCCTTATCTTGGCGCCGTGGTCGGCGAGTACTCCGACTGGACGCCGCTTTATCAGCGCGGCGAGCTGTTTGCCGAGGACCTCGATACGACGGATCCCTGGCAGTTCAAGAACATTCGGGTCGTTTGAGCTGGTAGCGGATCGCGACCACCGTTAAGGACTGCGACCCCGAGGGCAGGGCGACCGTGATCTCATCGCCCTGATGTTTGCCGAGCAAGCTGCGGCCCAAGGGCGAGTCCATGCTGATGTACTCGCTGGCCATGTCGAATTCATCGGGCCCGACCAGCCGGTACCAGCGCGCCGGTGCGCCTAGCTGTTCGAGCTGTATCCACGCTCCGAAGTGAATCCGTTGCGCATCGCGCCGCCCGTGCGCGGACTCGATGTCGACAATGGTCATGCCTTCCAAGCGTTTGCGCAGATGGCGCACCCGGCGATCGATTTCGTGCAGACGCTTTTTACCGTAGGTGTATTCGGCGTTCTCGGATCGATCGCCTTGCGCGGCGGCCTCGGCTACGGCGGCGGTGACCCGCGGCCTCTCGGTGTGCCACAGTTCGTGCAATTCGTCGCGCAGCCGCTTGGCTCCCTCCGGGGTGATGTACTTCGAGGCGGGCGGCGTGGGCGCCCGATATCTTGACACGGTGCAATAATCCCCGCTGATTTTAAAGTCGTGAACCGGTTCTTGGGCTTGCCCGGCCGATTGAGCGGTTGGTCACAGAAATCAAGCGCCCAATTTCCCTAAGCTCTGTGCCCATGAGCGCTAAATATTACACCCACTTCATTGCCCAATCGGACGGCGCCATCGAGTACAGCGAGTACCGCGGCGTGGTCGAGCTGCTCGGGCAATGTGGGTCGGTCAGAGGCGCTCGCGAGATCGCCAAGATGCTGGCACTCAGCTTCGATCTCGAGGAAACCGACATCCAAGTGCTGCAGTGGGACCAGCTGCATTGAATCCCCTAGCGGGCTTTACTTCCCTTCATTGAAGTCCGCACCTCCGCCCCGAGCTCATCCCTCGGGGCTTTTTTTATGGCAGTGGTAAACTGAATCGGCGTCCCCATATCGAGGGCGTACCGGCCGGGGCCAACCCGGGGCTAACGAAGGGGAGCGAGTGATGCGTAGATACGCTATCGGTTTGGCTGCAGCCGCCGCATTGTTGTTGTCGGGCTGCGGTTACAACACCCTGCAGACGCAAGATGAGCAGGTCAAGTCGGCCTGGTCGGAGGTCATCAACCAATACCAGCGCCGCGCCGACCTCATCCCCAATTTGGTCAATACGGTCAAGGGCTACGCGGCCCAAGAGCAGCAAGTCCTATTGGGCGTGACTCAGGCTCGAGCAAAAGTCGGCTCCCTCCAAGTGACGCCCGAGTTGGTGAATAATCCGGAAGCGTTCGCCAAGTTCCAGGCGGCGCAGGGCGAGCTCTCCGGCGCATTGTCGCGATTGCTGGTGGTGGCGGAGAACTATCCGCAGTTGAAGTCCGACCAGAACTTCCGCGATCTGCAAGCTCAACTGGAAGGCACGGAGAACCGCATCACCGTGGCGCGCAATCGCTACATCCAGGCGGTGCAGAACTACAATGTGACGGTGCGTTCATTCCCGAGCAATTTGACGGCGATGGCTTTCGGTTACAAGCCGAAACCGAATTTCACGGTCGAGAACGAAGCGGCGATCTCCAAGCCGCCGAGCGTCGATTTCTCCGGGCCGCCGGCCGCCGCGCCGGCGCATTAGGAGCCTGTCTGAGAATACTCCGAAAGGCTCCTCGCGTGGGCCGGTTCGCGGCAGGCGTGGTGGCGTGCCTCGCCGCGATGTTGGCGAGCGCGGATGTCGCCGTGCCGCCGCTCACGGCCCGCGTCGTGGACCTCACGGGCACCCTATCGGGTGGCGCGGTCAATCGCATCGAGACCCGGCTTGCGGAATTCGAGGCGAAGAAGGGCAGCCAAATCGCCGTGCTGATGGTGCCGACGACGCAGCCCGAAGAGATC
>Ga0209415_10005121_pt1 | contig 23698 bp, 28 predicted proteins | sample PeaSoiSIISIP2007_FD_187696 | JGI IMG/M metagenome (GOLD analysis project Ga0209415, IMG submission 187696) | Peat soil microbial communities from Weissenstadt, Germany - SII-SIP-2007 (SPAdes) (version 2) | ecosystem: Environmental > Terrestrial > Soil > Wetlands > Peat | place: Germany... | reverse complement strand
GTTCGATTAAGAGAATTCGTTTATTCGCCATGCTATGCAGTTCTCACTCAATAACCGCCTGCTCTCCCGTCCAGCTAAGCCCCACCATCACTTGAGGATAGCTTCGGCGCAATTAACGCCGGTTTTGCGAATGTGCCGTTTCTCACTTCGAGCATGCCAAGATCAACCAACTGCAAGAGACTCTGCCTGCTCGACGTTTTATGAGCTATGCCAGCACGAAAAGTGAAGTCCGTCACGAAATGTATCATTGACGCCTTGCCTGTACCGGAGTAGAGAATGCCGGGTCGGCATTCGACATCGAAATGCTCCGCTTCGCCAGCGTCTCGCAGAAACACATTCATGTACAGTGCTTGCCGCATTGAATCCGGTATCTCTGAATCCGAGTACCAATCCATGACCCGGTCGATCGCATCACGAGTGGCGCTCTCCAAGACGGCACTCTTTAGTGAGCGTCGCAGGTCATCCAGAAACGCCGCCTTTTCGCCGATTACATCGCCGTCCCTCAAGTGCTGCGTAATGATGAGCAGGAAGCTCCTCTGAAAATCGACCTGATTCGATATCAGCTTCTTGATCGCCTTCGGCCTGGAAAGATCCGCATAAACAAACCCGCCGAAGTAATCGAGATTCACAATATCATAGGGCCATTCCGGACGACGCCCATTCCTGTCGCGTCCTGTTAGCAATATCTGATCGAATTCACCATAGAGGGAATGGAGCCGGTGCTCCACATCCTGGACATTGGCCTGAAGAAACATTAGGTGTTGCTGATTTTCCTCCCGCTCGATCGTCGTGAACCGGTTCAGAAATTTCTCCCAGGCGATGATGTCAAGCATCTCCCATGCGGGAAGCCCAAGATAGTTCAACCGCTCTGCGCGGTTTCGGCACCATCGTTCGACATGTGAATAGTCATACTCACCACGAAGAAAGTCCTTGTTCCGATTCGTATTGAAAACCGCGTCCCGCTGATCGGCCATTAGTATTTTTTCCTGAGAGACTTGGAAATCCTTGCCGCCAGCTCATAGTAGCTCTCCGGATCATCTGCGAAGTGATCCTCCAGCGTATCCATGATGATCTGGAAGACCTTTTTCGCCTTGGCGGTCATATTCAGGTCGCCGGCAACGTCCGCGATACTGTTATCGCTCGTTGGCGATTTGGCTTCGTCAAGGTCTTTTTGAAGGTTGGTCGCGTATTTCTGCACTTCCTTGTCGAACTGCTGTACGTCGAGGTCAGTACACTTGTCCGCACGCTGCCTCAGCCTGCTAACGTGTTCATGAAGTTCTCCGCGAATCGATTTTAGCTCTGCCTTTTCAATCTGCCCGGTGCGCAGTCGTTCCTTCCAGGTCTGTAGTTTCTGCTTAAATCTCTCTCCATCTTCGTATGCCTTTCGATTGTTGCTAATCTCTTGCGCGAGCTTGTTCAATTTTGCGGGTATGCGCTCTGCCGCCTGATATAACCGCTTCCGCGAGTCAGTCTCGATAAAATCGGAACGGTCCGTCGTAGGCAAGACATCCTTATCGATGATGTGAATTTCACCGGTAAACCACAGCGCCCTTGGAAAGCTCTGCCCCCACAACGTGCGGACAGGGAGAGATCTATCGCCAACAGAGAATCCGAAGAGTTTGTAAACCAGCCCCGCAAATCGTTTCTTGTCGCGGGAGTCATCTCCGTCCACCGAAAAGATCTTCCCGGCAGGCCTGATCCGATCAAGTACCTGCTGACCTTTGGTAGCGAACCAGCACAATGCAACCGTGTTGTTGGGATTGGCCGGGTCGAGCACTTCTATGTACTCCGGCTCCGCAACCACCATGGCATCGATATAAGGTTTGAAAACCCTGATGCGATCCCCGTTCAGCATCGACAGATATACCGTCTTGGGAGAGTAGTCCGGAACATCCTGCCGAAGCCGTTGGGAGAGCCGCACGCCCCACTTGAATTCCGGCGAAAAATCCACTGGCGCGATGTCGCCTATGTATTCCTTGAGAACCTTACCGTCGAGAAGTTCGGGACAAGATTCGCTGATGCCCCGGACTTCCACAATCGTGTAATGATCCTTGCGGTCTATAGGGGCTGACCACAAATCCGTATGACGGTTGATAACCTGGCTCGCAGGTTCCTGGACGCCGCGTCTTTTGTTCGCGCTCACTTCCTCCCGCATTTCTTTGGCGCGAAACTCGAAGTGATGCAGCTCGGGATCACCGTAGGAGGTCGACGAAATCTTTAGCTTGTCAGCCACCGCTATGCCTGCGAGTCTTCCTATCCCCTTGTACCCGGCTTCGTGCCCGGCCCTCTTTTCAGAATAGGCAATCCGGCGCAGCTTCGACACTTCGTCGCCATCCATTCCTATCCCATTGTCAAAGATCAGAAGACTCCGTCCCTGGACGGACACCTTGATAACCGGCTCAGAATTATCCTTGATTATTCCTGCGATCGATGCGAAGGAATCTATCGCGTCGCTGGCATTTTGAATGTACTCGCGCACAATTTCGAGTTTCCGCGGATAGAGATCCTGCGACAGAATAAGGACAGCCGGTGCGTAAACCAGTTCCTCAGATTGCTGTGGCGGAGACTGCATTCTTTACGCCTCTTTCCAGAGCGTCGCCCGCGTCCTCAGATCAGCGATTCGCACCTCATGGCCGCGGTTCTTTGTGACAAACAAGGCGTCCCCCTGGTTGAGCACTGCAATCACGTCATGGATTTGTTCAGCCGATTCGTAATTGGAACACTTGGCCAGAATGAACCGGGACACTTTTAGATTAGGGTCAGTGGTCTGGAAAACCAGTTTTGAAGCACTGTTGGAGAAAGCCACCTCGCTGAAATCCTCGGGCTGTTGTGAGGCAAAAATAATCCCCAAGCCGAACTTACGTGCTTCGCGCAGAAGCAGATCAATGGGGCCTCCTTCGCGAAAGGAAAGATGATGTGCTTCGTCGAGCACACAGTAGATTCTCAATTTACCCTGGCCGTGAGATTTCAAATAGAAAAAGAGATGCCAGAGCAAGATTTCGAGAGTTACTTTCTGAGTTTTCCCTTCGAGGCCCCGGAATTGCAAAATGTGCACTCTGTGGTTTGGGTCTGCGAACAGACTTTCCCAGGACCAACCCTGATCGCCAGAATTAAAAGAACTCAGCATGAAGAATGTCGTCAGTCGCGCCGCCAGGCCGACGGCGTTCTTGGCATTTGCGTACTGCTTATCCGAAGCCAGGTCGTCGAGCGTCTGCTGAAGCTGCCCAAAATTCGGCGGATCGCTTTTCCATGTCGAGGGCACCGTTGTGAGGATTCCAACCTTTTCAAATGTCGTGAGTATCGCCTCGATCAAAACCTTTCGTTGAATATGCCCGAGATGATAGACAGCGTCGAACACGTCAGAAACACGCGTGGCAACTGATGCCGGCCCCTTTACATCTTTCGGGAAGATTTGCAGGGGGTTAAGGGAGATGCCTTCCTCGCCGATGCGATATTCGTGGACGTTCACATACTTCTTGTAGACATCATCCAGATTCTCTAACTCGAAACCCTGTGCGTAATCAAAAATGATTGTCGGCAATCCCCGTCGGGCCAGTTCCGCCGTCAAACACTGTACCGCATACGTTTTCCCAGATCCGCTCTCCCCCACGATCATCATGTGGGGGTTTTGAACGGTGGCGGCGCTCTGCGGATTCCAGTACAAGCCATCCCCGAACTCTTTGTCATTGCCGATAAAAACCCCTTCGTCCGCCGCCACTTCCTCCAGCGACCCGGTCGCGGTCTCCGTTTCTGAGGACGGAGAAGGCAAATCGCCGGGCGCGCTGTATTCTTCAATGATCGCGGAACCGCTCAGGTCTTCGCTTTCGCGGTTACCGGACTCGGGCCCTCTGGCATCCCCGGAATCCTCCCCGCCACGCCCCGGCACATCCTCGCCTTCTGAGGGATAGAAATATGCAAGGATGGCGCTTACCTGCGTCTTCTTGAGATCCAAAAGTTGTGCGATCCCAGAGGAATCCATCTGGGTATCGTGCAGCCGCTGTATTTCCTTCGCCAGAGCGTCCGTGATCTTTGGAGTCACGATTGGTCGCCTGCGTCGGTTGGATTCTTCACTCGGTGAAGGTACTACGTTGCGGGCTTATGCTGCAATAAGCCCACTATGAGGCGTAACCGACCTCTTATCACTTAACTGGATGCATCCTGAGTGTCCTGAACCTGGGTTTGCTCAAAGGCATCGACCGCGATGGAGTCGTCCGATGCCTGCCGGCACAGCAACAACGCATTCGGAATTTGGTTTAGACTCTGTTGACCCCAGAAAGGCGGTCACGACCGTGGGAAATCGAATCGCCCAGCCGAGAGAGCCTTCCATTGATCTGGTTCGAATTCTCAGCGAGGGAACCTATACGTCCTTCCCTCAAGCGTTGAAGGAATTTATTTCCAATTCCTATGACGCATATGCCACAGACGTCGCTCTCCGCTTTGACGACGATTTTTCTACACTGTCCATTCGCGACAACGGCGAGGGCATGACCTCGGATGATTTCGAAAATGTTTTTGCCAGCATTGCCAGAAGCGGCCGGACCGCACCCCCCTCCCCTGGCACAAAGCGCTTAGGCAGAGAGCGGATTGGCCGTTTCGGTATTGGTGCTCTGGCAGTCGTGGGAACAGCAGACCGTTTCACCATCAAGTCGGTGAAGAAAGGCAGCGGCAAAGGATTTGAGGCTTCGATTGATCTGAAATATCTCAGGACGAACTACCAGAAGGGTAAGGACCTGAAGGATGTATGGCAATTTGCTTTATCAGAATGGGAAGGTGAAAAGACTGCCACCCATTTCACGGAAATCTCCGTTGAGGGAATAAGGGACGATATCCACCAGATCCTGCAGAGAAGCGGTAAATGCCTGTCTGATCCGTTTCGGTTGATTAGCGAGCTGAGCGGGATCGAGGAATTACGCTGGCAGCTCGGAATTATCTGCCCGGTTGAATATGCCAACAAGTATCCAATTCCTGCGAAGGTCATAGACCCGGACAAGGATCACATCCTCGTCCATCAGTCGACTCGACTCCAAAGAAGCAAGTTCAAAGTGACCTTGAATCAGCTCCCGGTCAAGAACCCGACACTGTTGCCCAGCTACGACCCGGAACGGTCACCCGGTGCAGACGGGAAATTTCTTCAAAGGAAAGGTCTTGGGTATGACGTTGCGTACCTTCAGTCTGCAGCCAGATCGAAAGTGACCTATAAAGGATACGTTTGTGTGCAGGCACATCAGGTTTACCCGAACGAACTTCGCGGAATTTTGATACGTCTCCGGGGTGTCGCGGTCGGCTGGCACAGGACACTACACCTGGATGCTACCGTCGCCACGATGCTCACGTCCATGTCAGGCGAGGTTTGGGTCGATGGCCTGGATGAAGCGCTGCAATTCGATCGTGAATCTTTCCGTGAGGATCACCCTCTCTTTGTTTGGCTAAGGGACCGCATTCAGGAAACCGTCGATACGGAGACGACCCGGTTCAGGGACAGGTCAGCAAAACGGGTTGCCATGATCAAGAGCAAGCGGGCCGCAGCCACCAAGACGCCCAAAATCAAGAAAAAACAACCCACAGCGAAACAGCCTTCTGACTCGTATCTGCAGCCCGAGATACTGGAAAAAATGCCGCCATATATTGTCCGGCTAGTACCTCAGATCAATGGATCATACGAGCACGAGTGGTATGAAGGGGCTGCCATGGTATTACGGCGCCTCATGGAAACTCTGATCATAGAGCTCTATTCCCGGCGGGGTTGGAGTCAAGACGTTCAAGATCCCGGTACTAACGAATTTGTGCCACTCAAAGCACTGATCGACAAACTTAATGGCGACGGACGGCTGCATATGCAGAGGAGAACCATCGACGGTTTGAACAAAGTCAAGGAAGTGGGGGACACCGCAGCCCACGATTTCAGGATCAGGATCAGGAAATCAGATCTAGACAAGATTCAATCAGCCGTGCGCCTCACTTGCGAGCGCCTCATCTTTACAATCGGAGAATCTGCACCGACGGCGTGACCGAAACCGTAGATAGGGTTTGGGGAGAAACGGACACAGGAAAACCCCTCCTGCCACCGATGAGGCGGTGTATCGACGATTGGATTTGCATAAACGCGCGGGCACGTGTTCGGGTATCCTATTGACGCTATGTCGACAAGTCGACATACTCGTTTTCATGAGCACAAAAACCGAACCGCCCGGCCGGGCGCCTAGAACACGCCAGATCGTAGGCTTCAGCTTGCCGCCCGCCCTCGCCGCCGAGGTAAAGGTCGAGGCCGCGAAACGGAACCTATCGCTGCGAAAGCTCTTCGACGAGATGTGGGCACTCTACAAGACCAAGAAAGCCGCGTGAAGAAGCCGAAGATGCCCGTCAACCTCGACAAACCCCAGCAGTGGAAAGCCGACATCATCCAGTCCGTCGATATGTACAACGACTGGTTTATGAAATTCGCGCCGCAGGCCTTCCGCACCACCCGTGTCCAGACGACCAAGGACGTTGAAGCGGCGCTTCATGAAACCGACAACATCACCAACATTCAGCCTGCCCTCATGCGCAAGCATCCGGAGATCCTCCCGACCCTTCGCATGTCCACCTGCCCGCCTCTCGCCGTGGACCGCCTCATCGGCTTGGCCGGCGTCTCAACCAACCTCGTCAAGACGATGGAGATGAACAAGAAGCTCCCGCCCCGCATGAAAACGGCCGAGGTTGACCTCCAGCTCGCAAAAATCGCCACGATCATCGAGAAAATGGCCGACCCGGATATTTTCGTGTGGCTCGGCAGGAAAGACGCGCCCACCGAGACGGAGATCCACCGCGCCGCCACCATCGTGGCTGACCGGCTCTGCGGCGCCGTTGCCAACCCCATAATCCGCAACGCGCAGGAGAAACGTCAGCTCGCGGCGGTCAAAGCCTGGCTTGAGGCCCGCAGCTACAAGCAACTCCCCGGCGGAGACGGCACGCGCTTCGACGCGATGCCGCCCGGCACCTTCAGCTTTCGCACGAACGTCCCGGTGAAGCTCGAAGGCGGCGTGCAGAGCGTCAACATCCCGATCGACGCGGTCATCATGCCGAACAAATCCAAGGCGGGAGAATTCCCAATTTTCTTTGAAGCGAAATCAGCAGGCGATTTCACCAACACCAACAAGCGCCGCAAGGAAGAAGCCATGAAAATGGCGCAGCTCCGCAGCACCTACGGCAACAAGGTCCAGTTCAACCTTTTCCTATGCGGCTACTTCGACACCGGATATCTCGGCTACGAGGCGGCCGAGGGGATTGACTGGGTCTGGGAACACCGCATCGACGACTTAACCCTTTTTGGAATTTGAAGATGCATAACACGATCGACATTCTTGAACAGCAGCGCCTCACCATTCAGGCCGAGCTGGACGGCCAAAAGACGCCGTCCGAGCGAAACCGCCTCGGCCAGTTTGCAACGCCCACGGCCCTCGCCCAGGACATCCTCAAGTACGCAGCGACCCTCCTGCCCCGCGGCGAGGAAGTGCATTTCCTCGACCCCGCCATCGGGACCGGCTCCTTCTATTCCGCCCTCTCCAAAGTCTTCCCCCGCAAGCTCATCGCCGAGGCTCTCGGTTTCGAGATCGACACCCACTATGGCACGCCAGCCGCGCGCCTCTGGAAAGATTGCGGCCTCACGTTGAAGCTTTCAGACTTCACGCATGCGAAGCCCGCGCCCCGCTTCAATCTCATCATCTGCAATCCGCCATACGTGCGGCACCATCACTTGGAGAACGGCGACAAGAGCCGCCTGCAGCTTCACACGCAGCAGGCCAGCGGCATGAAGATCAGCGGCCTGGCCGGCCTGTATTGCCATTTCCTCGGCCTGTCCCATGCATGGATGACCGACGGCGGCATCGCCGGCTGGCTCATCCCGAGCGAATTCATGGATGTGAACTACGGTCAGGCCGTCAAGCGATATCTCCTCGATCGTGTGACGCTCCTGCACATTCATCGTTTCGACCCGAACGACGTGCAGTTTGCCGACGCCCTAGTGTCCTCTGCCGTTGTCTGGTTCCGAAAAACGCCGCCGCCAGCGGACCACAAAGTGAACTTCACCTTCGGCGGCTCGCTCTTCGAGCCGAACCTCACGCGCGAGGTTTCGGCCTGCGCCCTCGCCCACGAGCCGAAGTGGACGCGCTTTCCGGTTTCAGGCACGCGCACGAGGGGAGGCATTCCGACGATCGCCGATTTCTTCAAGATCAAGCGCGGCCTAGCGACGGGCGACAATGCATATTTCATCCTCTCGGAAGCCACGATCAAGGCGCGCGGCCTTCCGATGGAGGCCTTCAATCCCATCCTTCCCAGCCCGCGTTACATCACTGAAGACGAGATCGCGGCAGACAAGCATGGAAACCCCAAGATCGAGCGGCGCCTTTACCTTCTCGACACCAAGCTGCCCGAGGAAGAAATTAAGCACCGCTTTCCTGCCCTCTATGCCTACCTCGAAGGCGGCAAGGCGCGAGGGCTTCACGAGCGATATCTATGCCGGCATCGCTCGCTCTGGTACGGCCAGGAGAACCGCCCGCCCGCCCCCATCGTCTGCACGTATCTCGGGCGTGGCGACGCCAAAAGCGGCCGACCCTTCCGCTTCATCCTCAACAGCTCGCGCGCCACCGTTGCAAACGTCTATCTCGCCATGTACCCAACGACCGTCCTCGCCCGCGCAATGACGCGCGATCACGGCCTCATCCGTCGCATTTGGCGGGTGCTCAACGCGATTACGCCCGACCAGCTTCTCAGCGAAGGCCGCGTGTACGGTGGCGGCCTTCACAAGCTCGAACCGAAGGAACTCGCCAATGTGCCCGTGCCGGAAATCGCTACACTCCTACCTCACACTGAGCGCCCAGCGAAACAAGCCAACTTGTTCGCTGAACTCGCTCCCTGACGATTAGTCGCCCCTCGCCTTTTAGGAGTTACTGCATAAAAGTGGGTGATTTTTGCGCGCTAGAAAGAGCGGACCCGAAACAGGCATGGCCAGTATATAAATGTCTCCAGATGGGCGCTCCATACTGGACATCCGCCCCGCCGCCTCTTAAGAAGATGGTATGACGAAGCAGAAATTCCGAATTCTTATCCCTGTGCCCCCATGATCCTCAAGGGCAACCAGCGCGGCAGCGGGCAGAAGCTCGCCACCCAACTCCTCGACGCCGACAACAATCAACGCATCGATATCCTCGAAGTGCGCGGCGCCGTCGCGCAGGACCTGCACGGCGCCTTTCAGGAATGGCAAGCGCAGTCGATGGCGACGAAGTGCCTCAAATATCTCTACAGCCTATCCATCAATCCTGATCCATCGCGGTGCGGTTTCACCCGCGCGCAATATTTCGATTTGATCGAGCGCGTCGAGGAAAAGCTGGCACTTTCTGCACAGCCGCGCGCGGTAGTCTTTCACGTCCACAAGGATGGCCGCGAGCACGGCCATGTCGTCTGGTCGCGCATCCTGCCCGACGCCAGCAAGGCCGTTCACATTGCCCATGACAAGTTCAAGCTGCAGGCCGTCGCGCGGGAATTCGCCCGCGATCACGGCATCACCCTGCCCGCCGGTATGAGGAACAGGAAATCTCACTTCTGACCGGAAACCGATCTTTTCTACCCAATCGCAGAAGCCCGTCCGCTGCCCTCAGCAGCGCGGAAGTTCAGCCCCGAACACTGCGCCGCGATTTCTCCTTTGCCCTTCCCTTGGCTTGTTGTCAGTTTCAGGCGCACCTTGCCGAGCCTGCCGCCGTCATCATCGCCCCTTTATCCGGCCGCTCTCAACAATCATGGGACTCTGACCGAACGCGCCGACGCATCACGGAAAAAAACGCGCAGGAGATCGTTGCTTTGTCTTACCCGACAAAGACAGACGATCTTTCCCGTTTTTTCCGTGACCCGTCGGCTCATGCGCCCGGTCCTGTCGATTCCCATGTTGAGAACAACCAGACAGAAAAGGGACTACACAATGGAACACGACATTATCGACCCTGAAGGACACAACGTTATCTCCCGTCGCATCGTCGAGGTCACCGACCAGGACGAAACCATATTCGCGGAATTTATCGATCTTGGCCCACTGACCGCAGGGAGGGAACCGTGAAATCCATCATCGAACAGCTACAGAAATACGACTTGATCAAACCCATCGGCGAATTCAAGCCGATGGGGCCTGTCTCCCACATCGAAATCCAGCCCGTCAAGGAGCACGAGGACTATTGCGAACCGTGCCCGCACGGCGAGGAACACTTCTGGTCTGTTTATGTCCGCTACGATCCATCGAAGAACGACAAAGGCTTCGGCGGTGTCGACTGCATCGCCGACTGCTCTGACTTCGATGGAGCCGTTAGCCTTGCAACCCTTATTGCCGGACTGCTTGCCATTGACGTGGTGGGGGCTTAAATGACCGACAACCAAACACGCGCCGACCGCGCCGACGAAGCCCTGCGCCAATACGTCGAGGCCAGAGGCGAAGTTTTCGAGCAGAGCAGCAGCGAAATCGCCGACCTGATCGCGGACCTTTTGCACCTGACCGCCCGATGGGATGAAGGCGACGATGCGATTGACAGCACTCTGCGCCTGGCCCGCATGCACTTCGATGCCGAGTGCGATGAGGAAGGAGAGCCCCCATGACCGTCATAGAACTTTCGGATCAGCTTGACGACATCTGTGCCCGCTATCCGAAATATTGGCTTTCGGACGAGGCACAGGGCGAATTGCAGGCGCTGTGGGGCGGCGCCGATTGCAACGACTGCGGCGTTTTCCGGTGCAACGAAACCATCCGCATCGAGATCGATGGCCATAAATCGTGGTACGGCGAAGCCTGCATCGCCGTCGCCCCGAATGGCTGGCACGCCATATCGACATGCTATTGGTACGGCCAGGGCGGCGGCGGTTCATCCCCTTCCGTCTGGAACCGAATCGCATACACCACGCACGACGAAGCCGTGGCCGCCGGCATCAATGCTCTCATCGCCATTTTTGAAGGCGTGCGCGACCGGAAAGGCAGCGCTCCGTCAAACCAGTCCGCTCTCGCGCACAGCATGGTCGAAACACTCAAAGCCTACCTGTCACAGTCCCGCCAGTTGTCGCTTTTCTGAAACAATCGCAAGCCCGTCCGCTGACCCCATCAGCGCGGAAGTTCAGCCTCGAACACCGCGCCGCGATTTCTAAAATTCCTTTCCGTGGTTGTTGTCAGGCTATGGCTCAGTTTGCCGGTCGCGCCGTCCGTTTCAAGCAAAAAAACTGCGCCACAGATCGTTGCTTTGTCTTACCCGACAAAGACAGACGATCTTTCCCATTTTTTGCTTGATCCGCCCGGCTTCATCGCCCGGCCTTTTCCTCGCCATCGACAACAACCACGGAAAGGAAAAAGCCATGAGTAAACTCGCAGACCCGCTCCATACCCTTGCACTCAGCGCCACGATTGAAGTTCTTCGCGCCATGCTCGGGGAGGCCATCGTCTATCTCAATCAGGATGAACAGCTCGCCGCCCTCGGCACCCTCATTCTTTTTGACGAGCAGTCCGAGGATGTCAAAGCCGCCATCCGTCTGTTCCGCCGCGATGTTCAATCTTGCGGGAGGCGCAAATGAACCGCCTCTTCGATCAAATGCTTAACCGGTCCACCTGCGGCGACTGCATAGATCTCATGGCGCACCTGCCCGCGCGCTGCGTCGATTTCGTGCTCACCGATCCGCCGTACCTCGTCCGGTACAAGGATCGCTCTGGCCGCCGCGTCATCAACGATGACAATGACGCCTGGCTCAAGCCAGCCTTCGCGCAGATCCATCGCGTCCTGAAACCGCATACTTTATGCGCGACTTTCTATGGTTGGAATAAAACCGATGTATTCATGACCGCCTGGCGCGAAGCCGGTTTCCGCATCGTCGGCCACATCGTCTTTCGCAAGCCCTATGCGTCAAAGGCCCGGCATCTGTCCTACACGCACGAATCCGCCTATCTACTGGCCAAGGGTTTTCCACCCCTTCCCGAACGCGCGCCGCCGGATGTCATTGACTGGCACTATTCCGGCAACCGCCTCCACCCGACGCAAAAGCCGGTGCAATCCCTCAAACCGCTGATTGCCGCATTCACGAAGCCGGGCGAAATTGTGCTGGATTGCTTCTCTGGCTCCGGTTCCACCCTTGTTGCCGCGTACGAGCTGGGGCGGCAGTATATCGGCATCGACCTCGACGCCGGTCATCACCGCACTGCCCGCCAGCGGCTGTCTGGGCTGATCGGACCGGCCGCTTGACGCGCCCTGTCAACCTACGAAAGTTCGTAGGGTACTTTCCATCCCCTTGCCCCCACAGGGTTATTCGGGCACACTGGCGCGATGGCCGCGATTCAGGCCAGCCTTTACCGCGTTTTCAACCCGTCTGAGGAACCAAATGACACCCAAATAGAAAACCCGCCGGAGGCGGGCTTAGTAAAAACAAAGACTGCGGGTGTGGAGAGATTCAACAATCCCACCCTCGCAGAATTCAGAACCGGATGCAAGCGCTTTTTGCATACGGTTGAGTGTGCCCTTTTTCCGGCAGGTTTTCCCGTAATAATTATGGAGGAAACCATGCACGACAAAGACCCTGCCCGGCAATTGCGCTCGCTGCGCTGCTGCCACCTTCCCGCCGATCAAAAACCCCGGCACGCACAGCCGCGTGACAGCGGCGCTTATGTGCCGGAGATGGCCGCGCGGATCGAGGATGACCCCAACCTGACGGACGGCGCCCGCCGCTGCGCGCGCAAGCTGGCGGAATATACCTACCGCCGCAACCGCCAAACCCGCAGTGCCGAAATCACTGTCACATACCTGATGCGCGCCTTGCGGCGGGACCGGCGCTCTGTGCAGCGTTATCTCCGCCAGCTCGAACACGCAGGCTATATCAGCGTCGAAGTCATCCACGCGGCGACGCGCATGTGCGCCGGATTGCTGGTCGAGCTGCTCGCCCCGCTCTTTGCAAGGCATCACCGGCGAGAATGGCCGCAGAAGCTAATAAAAATGGATGCGGCACGAAAGTCACAGAACAATAGACTCAGGATTAAATACAGCCGTGAGTCCTGGGCACTGCGATGCATGGACGGTGTTTTCCGATCCCTTATGAGAACGATCCCGCCTCTGCCCGCCATCGTCTGACCATAAATCGAGCCCGGACGTTCCAAGAATTGCTTGGCGAGGGGAGCCAATGGGACGGTCTCTGCCCAACGTCCCGCATCCAGCCTGAAGCAACCAACTCCTTAAGTCTCCCCCCTCACTTCTAAATTCTCCCCTTCGGTGTTCTTAGCCGAAGCCGTTTTTCTTTCTCCCATTTTTTTCTCGACTTCACCCGCGCCTTTCAAAGACGGCGTTTTCCAGCGGTGCTCCCCGTCAAGGATCTTCGATAAACGCGGACGTGCTGCGTCCTTGACTGGTCCGCGCCGCTGAACGCCCGGCAAACCGTCGCGGTTTTGCGAAGAAAAAAATTGTTTACTTGCTGAAGTTCTCCAGAACGACAGCCCTCGATTTTCACGGCTGCGGCGGATGCCCAGCGCGCTGCGAATTTCATCTACAAATTCAGCGCCGCCGCGCAGGCAACCCAGACCTGCGCGGCGTAGACGCCAGTGATCATATCCTCAGGCCTCCGACCGCGATACGGACGGCCCGCGCCCGGCTGATGTTTTCAAGTGAGGCGAGAGCGTTCCTGCGCTCGGGCGATTCCCGCATTGTGCGAACCAGTCCTTGCGACACTGTGCGGAACAACGCTGACAATTCGCTGTCACTCCGTTTCTGCAATTCGTAATTTGAAATCAATTTCATTTTCCGTTTCCTCCTTCTGTTCGAGACCCCGCTCATCGAGGCCTTTGATAAGGAAGCGTCCGCCCGGAGCACAGCCGGACTGTCAACGAATTGCACGGTCACTCGGCGCGGTCTGTTCGTTGCACTGGCCCGGATGGCTTCGGGCAGCGTCATTCTTCAAAAGGCCCTGCGCGGGGCTTCCCGCAGGAGGAAGAAACGTGTTTACTGATGAAAAGAGAACGGCACGGAACCGGCCCCAAAATGCTTCAGGAGCTGCATTCCGTGCCTACGGGCGTATGATATTAGTCCGGTTTTAACCAGCCCTCCTGCATGATGGATCATGGTCCTCAAGGGCAATCAACGCGGCGGCGGGCAGCAGCTTGCGGCCCACCTGATGAATTCCTTCGACAACGAGAGTGTCGAAGTCGCCGACGTGCGCGGCGCCGTTGCGCAGGATCTCTCCGGCGCGTTCGCTGAATGGTCCGCGCAGGGGCGCGCAACAAAAATAGAAAAGAAATACTACTACCACCTTTCGCTCAATCCCGACCCGGCCCAGGGCCCCCTCACCCGCGAACAATATTTCGACCTGATAGAGCGCACCGAGCGCAGCCTTAAACTTGTCGGCCAGCCGCGGGCCGTCGTGTTTCACGTCAAGGAAGGGCGCGAGCACGGCCATGTCGTATGGTCGCGCGTCGATACGACCGGCGACAAAGTCAAGGCCATTCCCATATCCCATGACCGCCTCGCGCTGGGCACCGTCAAGCGCCAGTTCTGCCGCGATCACGGGCTTGCGCTGCCCGCAAGGGACAAAAACAGCCGCTCGGATATCTTTAACGACCGTGCGGAGGATCTTGGCGAGCGCCAGCAGAAGGAACGCAGCGGCATCACCACGCAGCAACGCAAGTCCGATATTGCCGCGTGCTGGAAAGTAACCAGCAACGGCGCCGCCTTCGTGCAGGCGATGCAGGCCAAGGGTTATTACCTCGCGCACGGCGACAAGCGCGATTATGTCGTCCTCGACCTTCACGGCGAGGTTCACAGTCTCTCCCGGCAACTGAGCGGCGTTGTCAGGAAAAAAGAACTTGTGCAGCGCCTTGCGGCATACCCGGCCGACAAGCAGCCCGGCATCGAGAAAATAAGAGACTTTCTCCAGCAGAAACGGCAAGACGCGATACGCAAAGCCGTCGCACAAAAGGAAATCACCGGCCCCACCGACATCGAGAAGCGCCGCGAAGCCCTGAAGGCGCATCAGCACCAGCGCCGCGCCGACCTCGACCACATGCGCGGCAACCTGATAGGCCGCCACGCGAGTGAACGCGAAGGTCTGATGGCGGCGCAGCAGGCGCAGAACACCGGCATCGTCAGCGCGCGCCTGCAAAAACAACCGAAAGGTTTTATGGCGTTCCTGACGCGCGTCACCGGCATAAAGCTGGTCATCGAGGTGCGCCAGAAGCAGCAGGACAAGGCCCGCGCCGCAGCGCACAAACAGCAGACCGAAGCCCTGCAGCGGACACATGGCCGCGAACTGCATGAGATTGACCGGCTCTCCCGCGCCCTCGACGGGCTGGATGCCCGCGAGAACCGTTCGGTCGAAACGGCGCTCAAACGCGAACAGTTCCAGCTTTTTGTCCTGAAGAAACCGCCGCAGCGCGTTCTCAAGCCGGAATTCGACAGGGCGGCGGGAATACGCGAAGCCACCGGCAGCGCCGGAAGCGCAGGACTATCCGCAAAGTTCAGGCATCAGGCCCAGGACACCGGCGTCCGCAAAGGCGAACTGCAGGCCGCTTTCGAGCGCGCCACATCTGGCAAGACGAAGCCGGCCGGCGATGCTGGCGGTGGTCCGGCCCCCGCCGATACGGAAAAACTCGACGAGGCGCGCAGGACGCGCGACGAATTCCGTCGCCGCCAGCCACGTCCCGGCCCTGACCGCGACCGGGACCGGGAGCGCTGAATTGCGCCCCGAAACGTTAGGCACTGATCTCATTCCTTATCCAGAGCCCTTGCGCGGACGAGCACGAGCCCTGATTACTTCTCCCGCCTCGGAATTCCAGGTCTCGCCTTCCTCAAGGATGATTATCTTCGTGCCCGCACCCACGCTCTCGCGCCCCATCAGGAAATTGAAAACCTCTTCCCGGAATGCGGCGCCCGCAGGATCCCCCGCCGCCCTGCAGTTCAACGCCTCGTCCCGCGCATTCTCGAAAGCAGGGCCACGCCCACCTGCCTTCACTTCGGCCTCAAGCTTCATGCCCGCGTCGTAGACTGTGCGCTTGACGACAACCGGTCCCGGCGTCTCGTCATCGTCGTCGAAGGGTGACACTGGCGGTTCCTTTTCCGGTTTCCCGGATGCGCGTAATTCTAATCGAAGCGCGCAGGCGACCGGCTTTCTGGAATTCGTTGCAGCGTTTCATCCGTGTTCATTCGTTTCCTTCGTCGCCCCGGATCGATATTGCCAGCCTTTATTGTGAATTTGACGTGAAGCCGTCCCTCGATGGACGTGCGCGCTACGCGCCAAGTAAAAAAACGGCTGTCCCCGGCGGGCGCATCCCCTCCGTTTTATTTTCTTGCGTCCCGGTCCGGCCCCACTCCCTGCGGGCCATTTCACAAGGCTGGCAATGATGCCGGGCCGAACAGAAAAGGAAAACGAAAATGTCGAACACGAAGAAAAACGAAGCCGCTGAAACCAAGAACCCGCCGGTCGCCAAGGTCCGCGTCGATCTGATCAACGCCAGCATCTGGAAAAACCAGACGGACAAGGGCACCTTCTACAACGTCACCTTCGAGAGCCGCTACCGCGACGGCGAGGGGAACTGGAAGTCATCGCACAGCTACACAGCGAGCGACCTGCTGGCACTGGCGAAGGCTGCCGACCTGGCCCACACGAAAATCACCGAGCTGCGCAACGGTGAAACGGAGTAAGCGCAGCGGGCGGCGGCTGACAACGGGTCGCCGCCTTCAACCCTCAACCAATGGAGAGCAATTCAATGTCAACCGACACGATCCGCTGCATCGTCATCATCACGGACGAAGACGAAAACATGGTCCCGCACTTCGTCGAGCTGCATGAAGCCATCGCCGGTTAATCAGCCAGGGAAACAGCCTCACAAGGGCTGTTTCCCGCATTTCCGTCCCGCCCACCCGCTCGAACTTGCGTCCTCGCACCCTGAAGCGCGGCGCACAGCGCCGTGTCTTGTGAGCAGGCATATAATTCATAACGCATGGCGGATCGTCCCACATCCATCGCCAAGAGCGTCGATGGCCTGCACCACGAGGAATCGGCTCTCGATAAGGCCCCCGCCCTGCGCGACCAGTTCGCGCACGCCCAGGAACAGGACAACGAGAAGCAGAAATCGCGCGAAGCCGAAAAGCCCCACGGCGAAACTGAAAAATCAGGCTCGCAGATGGTAAAGGACGATGCCCCGGTCCTGCGTCCCACGCCGAGCGGCCCGCTGCGCGCGCCCGACCGGGAGGCCGCCTTTGGTAAGGTGGCGAAGGAACGGATTGACGAAAACCGGAAGATAGAGGCCGCGAAAATGGCGCAGGAATTCAAGGCCCGGCAGCAGAAATCCCACGATCACGAGCGCGACCGGGAACGCTAGGACGACTCGTGCAATTGCCGCAGGCGGCTCTTGTGCGGCCCCCCGTATTTCTTCAGCTCCGCACTCAGCCGAGAAGACCACACGCCCATTCCCGTCGCCAGACCGCCGAACACGACCAGGAAAAATATCCCCGCACTTGATAACCGGCTGGCGACCCCCATCAGCACAAGGGCGGCGATAAGGCCGCAAACCCCTCCCGCCAGCCGCACCAACAGCCTTTTGCCGACTATTTCCTTCTGCTTGACCCTCATCCCCGCCTCCAGAAGCGTGCAAAATTTGCGCAGCTCCGCGAAGGGGTCGGTCACCGGCGAGCCGTCGTCGAAGTATTCAATCTGGTACAGGGGCCCTTCCGAGAACTTGTCCGCCAGGGCCTTGAACCGCCCTGCCCGCGCCGCCAGCAGGCGCGCCACCGTCTCGTTCTCGAACGTCACGAACGTCCCCAATGGCGTACCCCCGGTCACCATCGTGTCCGGTCCCGGCAGCCATTTCTCCAGCCTGAGCTTGACCAGCTTGTCCGGGTCGAACACCCACGCCATATCCCCGCATGTCTCGCCGGTAACACACATCGTCTTCGGCGGGAGCAGCGGATAATCCGGATGCGGATCAAAAAGCCCGATGAACTGGAAGTCCTCGAAATAATTCACGCGGTGCACCGGCACCGGGCGCGCCCCGGAAATCACCACCAGTGCCATCCCCGGATAGCCGCGCTGTTCCCGGTCATCGATGCGGGCAAACACCTGGCCGATTTCATCGGGCGTAATCAGGGCGCGCTTCTGGATGGTCTCGCTCGTCCCCGCCGTGCGCGACTGCGATGTGCCGCGCGTCGTCCCTTCCGTCTCGCTCGTGCCCGTTGTCCGGCTTTCGGACGTGCCGTCCGTGCGCGAGCGCGATGTGCCGTGCGACACACCGTGCGAGCTTCCCTCACTCCAGCCCTTCGATTTTCCCTCCGATTGGCTCCGGCCCTCCGAGATATGGTCCCAATCGTAGGTGTTCCAGAAAAACCCCTGCGCATAGTTGTACGTTTTCGAAAGGCTTTTGCTACTGTTTACGCCCCATGAGCGGCCCTTGTTGACGGAACTGTTCGTCCCCTCCGTTTCCGACGTTCCCGTCGACGACGACCGCCCGGTTGTTACGGACTCCGACCGCGACACGCTGTGCGAAACGCTTTCGGATTCCGACGTGCTCTGGTTCGCCGAGCGCACCTCGCGGACCACTTCGGTTTCCCCGATCAGCTTCGACGCATAATCGCGCGAAAAATTATCCTCGACGTTGAAAAACACCTTGAGCCCGGAATTGGCGAGGAAGGTTTCCCAGTTGTCCTTGTACACGCCCTTGAGCTGCTCAAGGCTCTGGAGGACGAAGAACATTTTCACCCCGTAGCCCGCGATCTGGGCGACCGCGTGCTCGATCACCTCCATCCGCTTCAGGCCCGCGAATTCGTCCAGCACCATCAGGACAGGATGGCCCGTCGCCGGCTGGCCCCGCACCTTTTCCATTTCGGTCGCGGTCAGGCCGATCATCATGCGCAGCCACCGGTAATGCGTGTTCATGTACCGCTGCGGCAGGCACAGGTAAAGGCTCATGCCCTCCGGGCTGGTTTTGAGGTCTGAAAGCTGGAAGTCCGACGCCCCCAGGAGCCTCTGCATCGCCGGGCTGTCGATGAACTCCGTGTTGCGATTGGCCGTTTGCAGGACACTTTCGTATTGCTTCGGGGAATTCGACAGCATGTTAACGAAGGTATCGCCGATCCCGGCCAGCAACTCGCCGAACGCGGCGTTGTGGGTCACAGTCTGCCAGAGCAGCCCGTGAGGAGAGGTCCGGTCGTCGGGGTCTTGTTCACGCACATCCTCGGCCATTTCCCAGTCGCCCCGCATGATCAGTTTGCGCAGGGTAATCAGGTCGCGCCGCCCCTCGTATTTGGGCGCGGTCAGGACGTGGAGGATCAGCCCTTTGATCATCGCCCGAGCCGATTCATCCCAGAACGGGTCCTTTACGCCCTCGGCCATGACCACCATGGCGTCCGCAACGCGTCCCGCCTCGTCGATGGTTTCCTCGGCCTCGGGGTCGAGGGCGTCCAGCGGATTGAACCGGCCCCGGAGTGAATCGTCGACCGCAGCGGCCTTGAAGGGATCGAGCAGCAGGACTGCCTGCCCCATGCCCTTGCTATGCTGCGAACCCCTGCCCCGGCGCGAGGCGGTGATCGTGGCGTTCTCGCCCTTGGGATCGAGGACACAGACCGACCCCGGCCATGTCAGCAGCGCCGGGATGATACTGGTGGTTCCCTTGCCGCCCCGCGATCCGCCGACCAGGCAGACATGGCGGTCGTCCTCGTAGCCGAGGGGAACGTGGTGGTCACTGGCAGAACGCCCCAGCCAAACGGTACCGTCGCGGTAGGCATACGCCTCCTCCACGAGGGACGGATCGGCCCATTCGGCGGTGGCAATGCGCGTGGTCATTGGTTACGAAAACCTGAATGCGCCATGATCGCATAAAGGATTGATTAACGGGTTACGTGCTTAAGTAATTTTGTTGCACACGGGAGAGAATTCGCCGATGATCGGACTACTCGACTATGTGAAAAAACGCATCAGACAGACCGGCTCGTTGGCCGGGAAAGACGCTGCGTTACTACTCAGCGCAAGATGTGCAGCCGTAATACGGCCTGCCCCGTTCGCTGCCGCTCTCTCATCTTGCCAAGGGGGGTTGCACCCGCCCGTTGAGATCCCCCGCCAGTGGGGCGTGCCTGCCCCGCCGCCTGCCGGCGTCCCCCTGCTTGTGCGCCTGTACGGCGCCTTCCGGATTGCCTTGGCCGGCAATCCCCCGCTGTCCGTGACCGTACAGCACCGGGCGGCTGGGGCCGCCCTTATCCCCTTGGCCGGGGATAGTGGTCTGACCTTGGCCGGTCAGCCCCGCGCTTCATGCGCTCCGGGTGAAGCATGAGCCGCAGCACCAAACGCCGCCGCAACGTCCTGCTGCAAAGCTGGCTCACACCGGTCGAAGCCCAGACCGTTCGCCGCAAGGCCGCTGATGCCGGCGTGTCGGTCAGCGAGTTCATGCGCTCGGCGCTATTCCGGTATAAGCCCCGGCCAAGAACCAACACGGACGCGCTTAGCAAGCTCGGTGGCGAGATGGGCAAGATCGGCTCCAACCTCAACCAGATCGCCCACCACCTGAATGCCGGCCGCCCCGGCGACCGCGTCGAGGGTGCCCTCAATGACGCCCTGCGCGAGTTGCTGGAATGGCGCGGCGTCGTGATGCAGGCACTCGGCGGGGAGCGGAAACGCAAGATCAAGGATTGACAGCCCCCGCGAAACCTTTACAATCCACTTTGTCAACAACTCAACTTCTCGCCCGTTGACAATCCAACAACTCAACATTTACGAGGAAAGCCATGCGCACGATTGCCCTCATCGTCCAGAAAGGCGGCACCGGCAAAACCACGCTCGCCGTCTGCCTCGCCACCGCCGCCGTGTTGGCGGGGCTCACATCTGTCATCATTGACCTTGATCCGCAGGCAACGTCATGCAACTGGTCTGACCGCCGAAAGACCACCCTGCCCGATGCCCCCGGCCCTCTGGTCATCGATGCCCAGCCTGCCAGATTGCCCACCGCCCTCGCCGCCCTCGAAAGCAAGGGTGTTGATCTTGTCATCATCGATACACCCGCTCGCTCCGAACAATCCGCCCTCGCCGCGGCAAAGATTGCCGACCTTGTCTTGATCCCCTGCCGCCCCCAGGCCTACGACCTCGAAACCATCGCCAGCACCCAAGAGATATTGAAGCTCGCCGGACATCCGCGTGCCGTTGCCGTCCTGAACGCCGTGCCATGGATTGGCACCCGACATGAACAGGCGCGCAGATTTCTCGAAAAACACGGGCTGCCGGTTTGTCCCCGCACCATCGGCAGCCGCGCTGCTTTCGGCGATGCTGGGGCTATCGGCAAGACGCCCCAGGAAATCGATCCGAAAGGGAAGGGGGCTCGTGAAATCCAACAACTTTACAAATACGTTTCTCAAGTTCTTGACAAGTTGACAATCCAACAACGTGAGGATAACCGTGAAGCAAAAAATAGATCTCGCCGAACTGGCTAACGTGACCGGCAGCCGCCGTACCAAGCCACCCGGGCACGCCTCCGCGAAAGCGACAACGCGCGTCGGTACACGCTCCTTCACCGTCCACGTTCCTCACGCCGTTAAGCAGCAGATAGAAATTCTTGCCGCCGAGCACGACACACCCATTCAGCAGATATTTTTCGAAGCCATGAATGACCTCTTCGCCAAGTATGGCAAGCCGGAAATCGCGCCGGTGAATAGGAAGGAAGGGCAGGGATGAAACGAAAGCAAACGGCTATCGCTCGCTGTCAGTCCAGAGGAAACTTTCTCCGCGCGGCGGCGGGCAAACGGGTATGGGCCGCGCCGTGATATCCGTCGCATTTTGATCAGCACTGAATGTGAGACTTGCCAAGATCACCGGACCGCGAACGTCGTCAACCAGGACGTATAATTGAATACTTCCGTTCCAAGGAGACCGTTTTGCCGTCACCCGCCGAAATGGCTGCCGTTTTTGAGCGCATCCGCGCTGCAGTATTCCAGGAAGCAACGCGGCCTTCGCCTTACGATGCTAAGCAGCATGCCGAGAACCAAGCGAAATTCGCCAAAATGGTGGAAGACCTCTGTAAGGATGCGCAGCTTCGGCCCGACATGACGGCCGACGATCTTTGGCGGCATGTCTGGGAAAAAATCCGCTACGCTGGCTTCAAGGCGGAGTATGTCAACGAGGAGATCAAACGCCTTACGCCCTTCTTCAAGGATTTCCGGGTCTTAACCGGACCCGAGTGGCGCTTCGATCTGCAGCGGATTGCGCACGGCAAAGCCGTCCGGGAATTCCTGGACAAGAATGGCCGCTTCGCCGGTATCAGCTACTCCAAACTCGCTCCGAAGATCCGCAAGATTCTCCGAGGCGCCGCCGTCTTTCAAGCCTTCCCACCCGGCGTTCAGCCGCTCGCGGCTCTCTTGGGCGACGATTACGCCGACCCCGGCGACGAGGCTCTGTGGCGAATGCACAAACGCCTCGCCGAACTGGTCGGCTACACGACTGCACTTCATGTGATGATGGACATCGGCTTTAACTGTGTGAAGCCGGACATCTGGCTGGTGCGGTTGATGTGCCGCCTCGGCTGGATTGAGGACGCGCTGCCCGCTGCCTCGACCGACGCTTTTATCAGAAAGAACTACCAACAGCCGCGCGTCGCGGTCGCCGTTATCACTTGTGCCCGGCAGATCGCCCAGGCGATGCAGGCATGGCACAAGGAGGCCCCACTGCGAGAGTTCGACATCGTCATGGTGACATACGGCCAGAAGGTAACGCACGGGCAGACCAATGACGGGATCACCCGCAGCCTCGATGAAGACCTTCCGGTACAGCGGATCATGGAGTGGAATCCCCAATCCGAGATACCCAAGATGCGACGGCAGGGCGAAGGTGCTGAGGAACTACACCGCTGTTGCTCTGCCATCCGGCCTAAGGCAGTCCAAGTGCGGATTTAGGCTAGTAAATGTCCAAATCGGTCGAATTCAACAAGACGCTACTGCGGCTCTTTGAGCATCGGTCAGACTGGCTCTTGCATGTCATCGGGAAACGGCGCCCAGGTGCCCCGCCTGCCTTCGGTCGCAAGAAGCTGCAGAGAGCAATCCAAAATCTACAGACGATAGCTTCCGCGTCGCTGGCTTCTAAGCTGGCCAAGACTGAATTTGCGAATGCGGTGGTGGGCAAGAAGAAAGCCTGGCACGTCAGGGGCCGTGGAGCCGAGGGCAAGCGCACTGTCTTCAACAAATGGTTTGAAGAACATATTCCGTATAGAAGCGTGATCTATGTGTTCTGGAAGGGCCGACGTTGTCTGTATGTCGGCAAGACCAGGCATGGGCGAGGTCGCCCGTCGGCTCACTTCGATAGGAATTGGTTCAGTGGAGTGACCAGAATCGATGTCTACGCGGTGAAAGGCAAGAGATCGCTGCCATCCATGGAGTGTCTCGCAATTCACCGGTTCCAGCCGAGCAAGAACAAGAACAAAGCTCAGTCTGCGAAGTGGACCAAGAAATGTCCGCTGTGCCGCGTCCATCGCAGCATCAAGTCGGAGGTCGAGTCCATCTTCAAGAGAAAATGAGGACCGCGTTTATTCCGCGCCGACTTACACATTTGCTTACACAGTTTCACAGTTTTAGAAACTAACCATATGTATTTGCAGCAATTTAGAAGCACACGAATGGCACTTAAAATCCCGAGGTGGGAAACCACCGTACCGGTTCGATTCCGGTCCCGGGCACCAAGCAGCTCGAGATCCCTCGACTGC
>Ga0209415_10005119_pt1 | contig 23701 bp, 17 predicted proteins | sample PeaSoiSIISIP2007_FD_187696 | JGI IMG/M metagenome (GOLD analysis project Ga0209415, IMG submission 187696) | Peat soil microbial communities from Weissenstadt, Germany - SII-SIP-2007 (SPAdes) (version 2) | ecosystem: Environmental > Terrestrial > Soil > Wetlands > Peat | place: Germany... | reverse complement strand
ATAGGTTTCAAACTGGTACCGGGGTAGAGGATAGAACTCTACTGATCTTCTTTGTAGGAGAAGCGCCGTCACCAGACGACAACCCCGGCGGGGATACGATAAGGCTCCGGGGGGCAGGACTCGAACCTGCACATCTCCTGGTTAACAGCCAGGCGCATTGCCAGTTTTGGCGGGCAATGCTTGCGGGGCCCAAAACTTGGAGCCGGCGGAGCGAATCGAACGCTCATCGGACGCCTACCGTGCGTCTGCTCTGCCACTGAGCTACACCGGCTGGAGCCGAAGGGCGGATTCGAACCGCCATCTGAGCTTTACGAGGTCCCGGTTTTCCCCAATAAACTACTTCGACGTGGAGCGAGTAACCGGATTCGAACCGGTGTCCGGACCATGGCACGGTCCAATTTTAGCCGCTAGACGATACCCGCCTGAGCGAGCGGAGAGCGCACAGGGCGCGGAAGGTCGGACCCCTGGTGCACGCTTACGAGGAGTATCGAACTTTCCGCGCCGCCTTGGAAGCTTGGAACTCAGCCGGTAAGTCACACTCGCTTAACATACAGTTACTTACATTCACTTATCAAAGAACACACTTCGGCGGCAGCGCATGGACGGTTAGATCCTTACAGCCCTGACGCGCCTTTACCCAATCTTTCGGCCGCCGGACACACTGGTCGGGCACCCCGGATTCGAACCGGGAATCTCATGGCCCCAAGTCATGCGGGTTAAGCCGTTTCCCAAGTGCCCGTAAAAAGCAAAAGGGCCGGTCTCTCGACCGGCCCCGTGATGAAACTCAAAGTACTATCTCATACGGGGCTAGGGACCTTCACGCAGATTGAGGGTACCGACGCACGGGGGTTTAGTTCCCTGTGGCATTCTCCCGAAATGGATAGTTTGTATCATGACTCAATTACATAGTAAGTGAAGCCATCGCCAAAAAGCAAGAGTTTTAATGTGGTGACGGAGGCCACTTTTCCCGCCTGTGCGGGAAAGCGTCCGCGTCCGAGGAGCACTAAGGGCAGGCGGCGAATCCCTCCTCTGGCGCTCGACACCGATGACCGATACTTCTTGGCTTCGATTGATATACTGTCCACAACGGAGCAAGGGATGCGCACGATCAACCGCCGCCGATTTCTGGGAGCCGGGGCCTTAGCCCCTCTGATTCTGCACGCCGACGACAAGGCGGGAACCAAACGGCCCGTACTGGGCACGGGCGAACACGTCTACGAGGCCTATCACGACTGGGGCGAGTTGCCGCCTTCCATCCAGTACGGCAATACGCACGGCGTGATCGAAGACTCGCAGGGCAGAATCTTCGTCCACCATACGGTTGGGTCCACCAGCGAGAGCTCCGACTCGATGGTGGTGTTCGACGCGGAAGGAAAGTTCGTCAAATCCTGGGGCAAGGACTTCAAAGGCGGAGCGCACGGCCTGCACATCCGGCGCGAGGGCAGCACCGAATTCCTGTACCTCTGCGACACCCGCCGCGGCCTGGTGGTGAAAGCCACGCTGGATGGCGAAGACGTTTTCACCATCGGATATCCGGAGCAATCGGAGGCTTACAAGCCGGGCGCCGACGGCAAGCGGCTCAAGTACAGCCCCACCAATCTGGCCATCGCTCCCAACGGCGACCTGTATGTTGGCGATGGCTACGGCTCCAGTTACATCAACCAATACAACTCCAAGGGTGAGTATCTACGCACCTTTGGAGGCAAGGGCAAGGAGCCCGGCAAGGTCGATTGCCCCCACGGCATCGTGGTCGATATGCGTGGCGCGACGCCGATTCTCGCGGTAGCCGACCGCGCCAACAATCGCATCCAGCGTTTCACCCTCGCCGGAGAGCACATCGATTTCATTGATGGCACCAACCTGCCGTGCCACTTCAGTTATTTTCGCAACGGCGACGTGGTGGTCCCCGACCTGGGCGCGCGCGTCACCCTGATGGATCGCAACAACCGGGTGATCGAGCATTTGGGCGACGATTCCTCCACCAGGTGGCAGGATACCCGCAAGCTCGCGCGCGACCGTTTCACTCCCGGAAAATTCGTGTGCCCGCACAGCGCCTGCTTCGATCACGAAGGGAATATTTTCGTGGTTGAGTGGGTCGAGGTGGGAAGAGTCACCAAGCTGAAAAAAGTCTGACGATCTAGGCGAGCGTCTTCTCGACAATGCGGCCCCGGCGTCCGTCAAAAAGAGTGCCGATTCCGCCCGCAAGTGATAGAATCGGGGGCACCAGGAGGGTGGAATGTTTCGTCTGGATGCGGATCGCCCGGTCGAGTTCTGCGACGGGCTGAAGCGCCGCGACTTCCTTCATGCCGGGTCGCTTGCCACGCTGGGTTTAACTCTGACCGATTGGTTCGGGTTGCGCGCGCAGGGAGCCGCCGCCAATGCCGACGTCAACTGCATTTTGCTGATGTTGATTGGCGGGCCTTCGCAGCTCGACACGTTCGACATGAAGCCCAACGCCCCGGCGGAGATTCGTGGGCCATACAAGCCCATCAACACCAACGTCCCCGGGATCGAGATCTCCGAAAACTTCCCCCGAACCGCCCGGCACGCCGACAAATTCTCGATTGTCCGCAGCGTCTATCACACTGCCGCCGCGGTGCATGATACCGGGCACCAGATGATGCAGACCGGCCGCTTGTTCCAGGGCGGCATCGAGCATCCTCACATGGGATGCGTGCTCAGCAAACTGAGGGGGCCGAACGGCGACGTACCGGCGCACGTGCTGCTGCCGCGTCCCATCGGCAATACCGGCGGCAACATGCCGCACGGACAAAATGCCGGCTATCTGGGCAAGGCCTACGACCCGTTCGTGCTCAATGCCGATCCATCCGACCCCAATTTCAAAGTGCCCGACATGCTTCCGCCGGACTACCTCAGCGCCCTCCGCGTGGACCGCAGGCGCAATTGGCGCGATATGGTCGATAAGTCGGTGAGCGAATTCGAAACCTCCGCGGACGCGCGTCTGCTCGATTCCACCTTCCAACAGGCTTATACACTGATGTCCTCACAGAAGGCGCGCGCCGCGTTCGAACTGCATCGGGAAACGGAAGCGACTCGCGAAAAGTACGGCATGAACCGCTTCGGCCAGAGCTGCCTGCTGGCCCGCCGGCTGATTGAAGCCGGAGTGCGCTTCGTGACCGTCAACATGTTCGAAACCGTGTTCGACGAAATCACCTGGGACATTCACGGATCGAAGCCCTTCAGCCCCATCAGCTGCTACCGGGACCTGGTGGGCCCCATGTTCGACATGGCGTATTCGTCGCTGCTTTCCGAACTGGCCGAGCGCGGGCTATTGAGCAACACGATGGTGGTGGCCACAGGCGAATTCGGCCGTACGCCCAAGATCAATCCCGCCGGCGGACGCGACCACTGGCCGCAGTGCTGGAGTTTGCTGATGGGCGGAGGCCCCCTCAAGGGCGGCCTTGTGGTGGGCTCTTCCGACGAAATCGCTGCCGCGCCCAAGGAACGGCCGGTGACGCCGGCACAGGTCGCAGCGACCGTCTTCCGCGGCCTCGGGCTGGATCTGCAAACTGAACTCCCCGGCGGCCAGGGGCGGCCGATTCCGTTGGTGGATCGCGGCACCGAGCCGATTCGGGAGTTGCTCTAATGGAAGCGCAGTTCGGTGGTTCATCCGCTCTTGTCTGCGCGCTGCTTTTCGCCGCGCCTGCGTTCGCGCAGAGCCTGGCAGTTTTGCCTCCCGCTGTGAACCTCACCGGCCCGGAAGCGCGCCAGCAGCTTCTGGCTGAGGCCACCGCGGGCGAGCACCAGGAAGATTGGACGCAGGCGGCCGAATGGTACTCGTCCGATCCCAAAGTCGCTACCGTGGATGCGCATGGCATCGTGCAGCCTTTGGGCGATGGGGAAGCCCGGATTACCGCTCGCGCCAAGGGCCGCACGGCAGCCGCGACCGTTCGTGTGCAAGGCTCGCACGCGCCGTTCCAATGGAGTTTCCGCAATCACGTGATCCCCGTGATGACCAAAATGGGCTGCAACCAGGGTGCGTGCCACGGCGCTCTGGCAGGTAAGAACGGCTTCAAGCTCACCCTGCGCGGATACGATCCGCAAGCCGATTACGACACTCTCACGCGGCAATCGGTAGGCCGCCGCGTCTCTCTAGCCGAGCCTGCCGCGAGCCTGATGCTGCTGAAGCCCAGCTTCGCCGTTCCGCACGGCGGCGGCAAACGATTCGCGAAGGATTCCCTGGAATACCGGATTATCGAGGAATGGATCGCGGCCGGTGCGCCGCCGCCCACCGATCGGGACGTGACGATCGCCAATCTCGAAGTATTTCCCGCTGCCGCTGTTCTGGCGCCTGAAGCGGAACAGCAGATCGTCGTGCGAGCCCGTTATTCCGACGGCCACACCGAGGATGTCACCCGCTGGGTGAAATTCAATTCCACCAACGAAGGCGTGGCCACGGTAGACGATAACGGCCACGTGAAAATGACCGGCGCGGGAGAAGCCGCCGTCACCTTGTGGTACTCCAGCCGCGTCCTCTATTCGCGCCTTACGGTGCCGTTCCCCAATCAAATCGACACCGCTGCCTACGAGCGGTTTCCCCGCCACAGCTTCATTGACGACCTGGTCATAGCCAAGTGGAAGAACCTCCACCTGGCGCCATCGAAAATCGCCGGCGATGCCGAGTTCCTGCGCCGCGCGTACCTGGACGCCGCGGGGATTTTGCCCACCTCCGAGGAGGTGGAAACTTTTCTCGCCGATCCGTCTCCCGATAAACGCGCGCAGCTTGTGGACCGCCTGCTGCAGCGCGACGAGTTCGTCGACTACTGGACCTACAAGTGGTCGGACCTTCTGCTCGTTTCGACCCGCCGCCTCAACTCCACGGCCATGTGGGCCTTTTACGATTGGATTCGCGACTCGGTCAAGCACAATAAGCGGTGGAACCAGTTCGCAACCGAAATCTTCGCTGGTTCCGGCAGCACCCGCCAGAACGGGGCGCTGAATTACTTCGTGCTCCACAAGGACCCCATCGACCTCAGCGAGAACGCCACCCTCGCGTTCACCGGCCAGCGCATCATGTGCGCGCGCTGCCACAATCATCCTCTGGAAAAATGGACGCAGACGCAGTACTACCAGATGGCGAACCTGTTCGCCCGCATCGGCGTCAAGAACGGCGCAATGGGGGACAACATTGTCTTCGCCAAGGCTACCGGTGACGTCCTGCATCCCAAGCTTGCGCGGCCTCTGCCGCCGGCGCCGCTCGATGGCCAGAGCATGGCCATCGATTCGACTGCAGATCGCCGGGCCCTTTTCGCCGCGTGGCTCACCAGTCCCCAGAACAATCTCTTCTCGCGCACCATTGTGAACCGCGTGTGGGCCAACTTCATGGGGCGGGGCCTGGTGGACCCGGTGGACGATGTGCGCGCCGCCAACCCGTCTTCCAACGAAGAGCTTTTCACCGCGCTCACCAAGGATTTCGTCGATCACGGCTACGATGTGCAGCACCTGATCCGCACCATCCTGAATTCCAGCGTCTACCAGCTTTCCAGCGAGGCGAACGCCACCAATCAAGCGGACAACATGCTCTACTCCAAGCACATCATCCGGCGTCTGCCGGCCGAGGTGATCCTGGATGCGATGTCGCAGGTTACCGGGTCGCCCACCGCTTTCCCAGGCTATCCGGCGGGAACGCGAGCCTTGCAGTTGCCGGACACGCAGGTGAAATCGGAATTCCTGACATCGTTCGGCCGTCCGCAGCGCATCAGTTGCGATGCCGCAGAACGCGCCAGCGATTCCACCATCGCCCAGGCGCTGGCGGTGATCAATGGCGACACACTCAACAAGAAACTCAGCGCGCCGGATGGCACCATCGCGCTGTTCCTGAAACTGGGATTCTCCGACCGGCGCATCCTGGAGTTCATGTACCTTTCGGCCTTCAGCCGTTATCCCACCGACGCCGAGCGCGTTGCGCTGGCAGAGGCCCTGGACAAGGCCAAGCCGGTCAAGGGTGCCGAAGAAGCGCGCCGCGACGCTCACCGCCAGGCGTTGGAAGATATGGTCTGGGCGCTGCTGACCAGCAAGGAGTTTCTCTTCAACCACTGATGACACCCGCACTCCAAGTTCTGGCATGGCTCGCTCTGGCGGGGTCGGGCCCGCAGGTCTATTCGCTGGCCTGGCAGCCTGGCACCGGCGCCATCGCGCTGGGTGGATACAAAGAGGTCCGGCTGGTGGACGCGGCCTCGCGCACGCTCGTCGCTACGCTCCCCGATGAAGCCGATGCGGTGCGCGCCGTCGCCTTCTCGCGCGATGGCAAACTGCTGGCGGCTGCGGGCGGACTGCCGGCGCGCCGCGGCGAAGTCAAAATCTGGGACGTGGCAACGCACGCGCTTTCCGTCACCATCACCGGCCACTCCGATTGCATCTATGCGACCGCGTTTTCGCCCGACGGAGCCATGCTTGCCACGGCCAGCTACGACAAACTCATCAAGCTCTGGGACGTCCGCACCGCCAAAGAGATTCGCACCCTCCGCGATCACATCGATGCGGTGTACTCCCTGGCCTTTACACCCGATGGCGCGCGCCTGGTCTCGGGCGCCGCGGACCGCTCGGTCAAGATCTGGAACGTGGCAACCGGCGAACGCCTCTACACCCTCTCCGGCCCCACCGACGGCATCAATTCAGTCGTGCTCTCTCCCGATGGCACGCGCGTCGCGGCCGCCGGCTTCGATAAGACCATTCGCGTCTGGCGTCTCGGCGAAAAGGAAGGCACGCTGGAAAACTCCTTGATCGCGCACGAAGATACCATTCTGCGGCTGGCCTGGTCGCCGGATGGATCGCTGCTGGCATCGTCCGCCGCGGACCGCACCATCAAGCTCTTCCGCGCCGCTGATCTCAGCGAGGTGCGCACCATCGCCGGACTACCGGATTGGACCTTCGGGCTCGAATTCGCTCCCAATGGACAGCAACTGGCGGCGGCCTCCTTCAATGGGCTGCTGACCATTTACGAGGTGGATCATGCGAAAACTCCGCCCGCGAAATAGCCCGCTGCCGGTCTGCCTCGCGCTGGCTCTAGGCATCTGTCAAGCCGACTCGCTCGACCGCCCTACCGGCAACCGCACCACGCCGCCCACGGTGGATTCGGTCGCACCGCTCAGCATTGCCCGCGGCACCGCGATCGAACTCACTGTGGAAGGCCTCAACCTCGCCCGCACCAGTGCCATCTACTTCAGCGATCCCGCCGTCACCGGACGCGTGCTGCGCGTCAAAGAAGTGCCCGACCAGCCCGACATCCGCCTGGGCTCGAACGGCACGCCGTCCACGGTCGACGTGGGGCCGCTGCCGCCGCGCAATCAGGTTACCGTCGAGGTGGAAGTCTCTCCCGACGCCGAAATCGGTCCCGTGCGCTTCCGCCTGCTGACCCCTCTCGGCACCAGTCCTGAGGGCCGCTTCCTGATCGAACCTTACTACGGCGAGGCCCCCGACCGCGAACCCAACGACACGCCCGAGCAGGCCTTCGAAACTTTCCTGCCGGCGGTTCTGACAGGCGTCATCTCCAAACCAGGCGACGTGGATTATTACCGGATTCAAGTGAAGGCCGGGCAGGAGATCTCCTTCTACAACGGCGCCATGCTCATCGGCTCTTCGTTGCAGCCCGTGGTAATGATTCTGGATGCCGACCTGAACGTGGTGCAAGAATTCGGAGCCAATGGCGGCACGGAGCAGGTAATGTTCGCGCACCGTTTCGCCGCCGCAGGCACTTACTACGTGCGGATCGCGGACTACGGCCAGAGCGGGCGCGCCGATCATTTCTATCGCATCATCGCCGGCGAGTTTCCTCTTGTTGAGGGAGTTTACCCGCTAGGCCTGCAAAAAGGCGCCGTTGCGGACCTGATGCTGCGCGGATTCCACATCGCGCCCAAGCTGAAGCAGAAGGGCAAGCCGGCAGCCGACTCCGAGGATACCCTGACGCTGCGGCCCGAGCACGCGTTCAACCAGGTGAAAGTTGCGCTGGGCGCCGAGCCTGAGTTGGAATCGCAGGGTGGGTCCGTGTCGTGGCCCGTCACCATCAATGGTAGAATCGCCGCGCCCGGCGCTACCAATCGCTATCGTTTTTCCGCGCACAAAGGCGATGACCTGGTATTCGAAGTGAATGCCCAGCGCCTCGGCAGCAGCCTGGATTCGTTCCTCGAAGTCCTCGACGCCAACGGCAAGTCCATCGAGCGCGCCGTGGTGCGTCCTGTGTGGGAGACATCCACTACGCTCCGTGACCACGATTCCGCCGGCCGCGGCATCCGCATCCAGGCCTGGGACAGCCTTCACAGCGGAGACTATGTGATGATTGGCGGCGAAGTGATTCGCCTCGAATCCCTTCCCCTTTCGCCCGATGATGACACTGTCTTTGAAGGCTTCGGAGGCCAGCGCACCGCCTTCTTCGATACGTCCACCGAAGCTCACGCCGTCGACAAGGCGGTGTACAAGGTGCAGATCCACCCGCCCGGCGCCAGGTTCTCCCCGAACGGTCTGCCGATCGTACACCTCTATTACCGCAATGACGATGGCGGCCCCGGTTATGGCAAGGATTCCCTGCTCCACTTCTCGGCGCCTGCCGATGGCGACTACATGGTGGCCATTCGCGACGTGCAGGGACTCGGCGGCGATCAGTACGCCTATCGCCTCACCATACGCCGGCCGCGGCCGGATTACCGTCTGACGGTGTCCCCGCGTAATCCCAACGTGCCGGCTGGAGGCGCCATCCCCATCACCGTCACCGCCTTCCGCACCGACGGCTTCGAGGGCCCCATCGACGTCCGCATCGAAGATTTGCCGGCGGGCCTGCACGCCGCCCCTGGCGTTATTGGCAGAGATCAGGTCTCGGCGACCCTGGCACTCGCCGCCGACGCCTCAGCGAAACTCCCTGGCGCAATCCCTCTGAAGGTGACAGGTCGCGCCTCGGTAGGCGCGAAAACCGCCAACGCGGAAGACCAGCTCAAGCTCATCGCCCTGATGCCATCGCCCGATCTGGTGATGACGGCGGAGACAAAGGAAGTCACTCTGCAGCCCGGCGGCAAGGCGCAGGTCACCGTCTCCATCGCCCGTCAGGGCGACTTCCGCGGGCGCGTGCCCGTCGAGGTGCGCAACCTGCCGCCGCGCGTCCGCGTGCTCGATGTAGGTCTTAACGGCGTCCTCATTGGCGAAACCGATTCGCGCCGCAGCTTCACCATCGAAGCGCTCGCCTCGGCCGAACCGGTGGACCAGTTGATCTACGTGTCGGGCGAGGTGGAGACACGCTCGGGACAGCAGTCCTCCTACGTCGCGCCGGAACCGATCTATCTACACGTCAAGCGGTAGGGGTGGTGGGGCAGACCCCCTGGTCTGCGCGGGTCCCCCTGGACCCGCTCTTCCATTACGGCTGGAATTCGATCGCCTCCACTCTCAGGACCTCGCCATCCAGTGTTCCGGACACCTTGGCCTTCAGGTCCTTCTCTTTGGAAAGCTTCTTCAGCGCCCCGAGCGCGCGCGCGTTCCCAGCCTCGTCGAATTTGAGAAACCGGCCGTCCGCGGTCACCAGCCCGTATCCGCTCTTCGAACACGTCAACGCGCACTCCCGCGTGTGTCCCGCCAGATCTTTGCCTCGGCACATCACATCGACTACCGTTCCGGAAAACGACTCGGCAGCGCTCAGCAATCCCGCCATCAAGCACGAAAGCGCAATCATTCTCATGTGGCAGCCCCCGGCACCCATTATGCACCGAAGAAGCCGGTAGTGAGACACATCGCCAGCCCCCGAACAGATTCCTTCCCGGCGGTTTCTTTTGGCTCCGCACGAACTCTCTCAAACACCAGGACGTTCGACAAAAGGACGTGCTACTCTGACGCCGCCAGCGCGATCCAGGCTGCCAACGAAGCCAACTTTTCGTCCTGGCGCCAGGGCGGCCCGAGCGATCTCCCGAGTTCGGTGATCTGTTGTTGCAGGTCTGCGGAGTCGAGGCGGAACAACGCTGCGCCTCTCTCCCAGGCCTCGCGCTCCTTGACTCTCGTTACAACCAGCGAGCATTGCTCGCTCGCGCGGACCAGCACCTCGCGAAAAAACTCGCCTTCCGCAGTGTGGATGAGTGCGTGGGAGTGGAGCGTTGCCGCTAGATCCGGCAGCGGGCGACCCGAGGCGAAAAGAATGCCCGTGGCAACAACTCTATGACCTTGCCCGGTGATTCGAGCGACCATGGCGCTCACCGAGGTCGTCGCCAGTAGCGTGGAGCTGTCTCGGCATTCCCGGATCAGCGTTTCCGCTTTCCGGATATCCAGCCGCTCAGCGGCATGATAGGGCTGCTTGGAGCCGGGAATCGCGGCATCGGCGGTCTCGATGCGGCGTCGTTCAAGCACTTCAGGCTTGCTGAGCGATCCGGCTACGGCCACCGCGACCGTCCATCCCGAGTGAGCGCGGAAGCCCAGTGCCGCTGTTTCACTCACACCAAATTTCGACTTCGTAGCCATCGGGGTCAGCGACCGAGTCGCGCGGCGGACGATGAATTAATTCCAACGAGAGTTTAACAGATCATTCACAACTTGGAAAATCGGCCACACGATGTGCGGCGGCCGTTCCAGGGCTCGCGCCGGCGAACTGCGCAACCTCATTTTGCATCCAAAGTCCTCCCGGCATTGCGCCGATAGCATCTCAAGCTTGCCTGCCATAGATCGGGATGGCCGCGCCGGTCACCTGCGCGCCGGCATCCGATGCCAGGTGCACCAGCAGCGCGGCCACTTGTGCAGACTGCACCCACTGCAGCGGGTCGGCTTTCGGGTCAGCGGCCCGGTTTGCCGGCGTGTCCATCGTGCCCGGTAGCACCGTATTCGCCGAGATGTTACGGTCTTTATTCTCCAGCGCGATCGTGTGCACTAACGCCACCAGCGCCGCTTTTGAAGCGCTGTATGCCCCCACCATGGCGCCTGGCTCCACGGCCTGCCGGCTCGCGACCGCCAGGATTCGCCCGCCGCCCTGCTGCCGCATGTGCGGCAGCACCGCCCTTGCCATGAAGAACGCCGAACGGTAGTTCAGATCCATCATCTGGTCGAGCGTTGCATCGTCCGTTTCGGCGACGGTCTTTCCGCCGGCGAAGCCGCCCATCACATGTACCAGGACGTCGATGCGTCCGAACCGGGTCACGGTCTCGCCGGCCATCTTGCGTGCCGCCTCGCCACCCGATAGGTCCGCCGGTAGAGCGGCGAATCCGGGCTGCGGGAAGTCGCTCGCCTGAATCGATCGCGACACGCCTACCACCTTCGCTCCGGCCGCCAGAAACGCTTCGGTAACGAAGCGTCCGAGCCCGCCCTTGGCGCCGGTAATGAGTCCGACTTTACCTTCCAGTGTGTTCATCATGCTCCTCCTCGATCGATCTTACTTGGCCCGATAACCACTCCACGCGGGACTCGGGTGGATGCTCCAAGGGCTTATGTTTGGACGCCGGGAATGCTCCGCACGGTTGCCTTGAGTTCTCCCATCCTGCCGCTCGATCGTTTTCGCGCTTAACGGCAGCCGGTCAGGTCCGGTTTTTCGCGAAGCCCTCCGTGATATTGTAATGGCCAGCTTATCGCCAAATGCGGCGTGCTCAGAGGAAGGGTCTGCGATGAAATTGACGCTAGTGTTACCGATGGCGGTTTTGGCTTCGATGGCGGCTGCGGCTGACGCACCGTCCCCGCAGGTTCAGATTGCGGGCGCGGTCTTGGCGGCGCCGGTGGAATTGCGGGATGGTGCGGCTGTGCTCGGGTTTGACGCGCAGGGCGGACGGGTGCAGATTCGGGAAGGCAAGAACGGACTGATCTGTCTCGCCACGGACCCCGCCAAGACTACCTTCAATGTTGCCTGCTACCACAAGGACCTGGAGCCGTTCATGTCGCGGGGCCGCGAGCTATTGGCGCAAAAGGTGACTGGGGCAAAGCGCAACGAGATCCGCTTCAAGGAAGTGGAGGATGGGAAGCTCCCCATGCCGAAGGAGCCTCGGACGCTCTATGTGCTGACAGGCGCAAGCTTCGACCCCGCAAGCGGGAAGGTGCAGGACTCGTATCTGCGCTGGGTGATTTACGTGCCTTTCGCTACGCCCCAATCCACCGGGCTGTCCACCACCCCGAGCGAGAGCGCGCCGTGGCTGATGTCCCCCGGGACGGCGGGAGCGCACATCATGATCAACCCGCCGAAGAAGTAGATCGCGGTCCGCCAACGCAACCTCAGATGTCGATCCGGCCCGAGGTGTTATCGGCAGCCAGGACCAAGTAGAGCAAGCCTCACGCCAATGTTTCGTCAAGCCAGTTATAGATGCAGAAGTCCCGATACCCGGGCGCGGCAACTTCGCAGTGTTGATCCGCGCCTTGCTCGCGCGTGAAGTGGACGATGGCCTTGGGGCAGGTCAACGCGTCGTAGAGCTTTTGTGCCTGGCCCGGGAAGAACTGCTCGCCCTCCGGGTCGGTGATCAGCATGGGACAGCGAATGCGTGTGGCGACCTCCGCAAGCCTGTACTCCTGCACGGCGCGAAAGGCGTCATAGTAGGACGTCATTCCATACGGACGCATGCGAAAACGCAGCATCGCCACGGCCCTCGGATTTGATGCGGTGCCCATCTGTACCATCTGGTCGAACTGGCTCTTGTTTTTGGTGTCCAGCACTTTACGAACGAAATCAGGCAGGTTACGCAGCCAGGGATCCGACACATCCCACCCGCCCGGGTCCGCCACTCCGGCAGCAATGCGGTGCTCGAAGGCCAAAGCTCGCGGCACCCAGTAGCCACCTTGGCTGATGCCCACCAGGGCGATGCGCTTCGGATCGACCTCACGGCGCCGTAACATAACGTCGACCACCGGTGTTATTACCTTCTCCCAATCCGGCCGGAAGTGCAGCTTGCGCACCCACAGCGAATCGCCTTGTCCCGGACCGTTAAAGATCAGGCAATTGTATCCCCGCGCCAGCGCGCCGGCGCCGCCCAAAACATAACCGCTCTCTTCCAAGCCGTCGGCCCCGTTGTTGAGTATCACGAGCGGCCTGCGGCGACGCGAGTTGTCAGCACGCAAAAACCAGCCAGTCAGACTGGTGCCTTCGTAAGGGATTTCCAGGCGCTCAATGGGCGGGTCGAATAGCCCGGCAGCGGCGGACCAGCAGGAGCCATGCTCCTGCCAGCAAGGGAGCATTCGCTCGGGATCCTTCGTTCCATCCAGGAAGCGGAGCGCGCAGCTGAAGTAGCCCGCGGCCCAGAGATAGGCCTCGCGTGCGCTCACGTTGTGGCGCTTGGCCGCAGCCGACTCCGCCAGCGTGCGCGACTCCACGCCAGCCTCGTGATACGCCTGCCACGCGGACTCGAAATCCCCGGTCTTGATTTTGGCCACAATGGCGAGCAGCTTCCCGGGGTCTCCCGCGCCATAGTAAGTTCGGCCCAAAGCAATCAGGTTGGTAAAGCCGAAGTCCGGATCGGTGAACGGAGACACCGGCGCGGTCGTTTGCGCTGCCGCCGGCGGGGGCGGACCTTGCGCCGCGGAGGCGGTTGCCGCGGCCGCCCCGTATGTCAGGAAGGAACGACGGTCCATAAAAAGATAAGCCTCTCCTCTTAACCATACACGCCCTCCCTGGAAGATGGGAGATGATCGCCTGTACCTGCGGGCGTCCAGGGAAGGAAGAAACGTCGGCAGTCTCATCGACTGAATTCACGGACCAATTCGCGCTATTTTGGAGGGGGCTGCGAAGGAGTAATTGCTATCGGGACAAATCACGCAGTTCAGGCTGCCCTTGTTTGTGCCCTGGTGGGCGCATCGTTGGCGCTCGCTCAATCCCAAGCACCGGTATTCAGGGCCGACGTCAATCTGCAATCGATTGCCGTTCAAGTCACCGACCGGGAAGGTCGGGACGTGCGCGGGCTCTCCGCTGCGGACTTCACCCTATTGGAGGATGGCCACCCGCAGAAGATCTCGTTCTTCGGTGCGGAAGATCAGCCCATCAGCCTGGTGGTTTTGCTGGATTCCAGCGGGAGCATGGAATCCAGCAGGAAGCTGGCGGGAGCACGCACTCTCCTGAGCCCGCTCCTCCGCGGTAATCGGCCGGAGGATGAGGTCTTTCTGGTTCCGTTCACGGACCGGGTGGGGGCCTTCCAGCAACTCTCCGCGGACCAGCGCCTAAACCCTCCGGCCGTCGGAGCCGCGTCGATGGGAGGCGGGACCGCCCTCTATGACGCTCTCGCTACCGCTCTCTGCAACTTGCGGACCGCGACCAACGTCAGGCGGGCCGTGGTGTTGATCACCGACGGGTCCGACCAGCATAGCCGGCTGCGGATGGAGCAGTTGATTCGCCTGGCGCAATCTTCGAAACCACAGATATTCATGATCGGTTTCCTGGATAAATCGGAATACGACTACTATCGCCAGAGCGGGAAGACCGTGACCCTGACTAGCGGACGGGAAATCGACAACCCGCTCCACGTCTTCGACCGCATCGCCAGGGAGACCGGCGCCGAATCGTTCTTCCCTGCATCGGAGCGGGATCTGCAGAAGGTGATCGGACACATTCTCGGCATCTTACAGGCGCAATACACCGTCGCTTACTATCCGCAGGACACTGGGAAGTTCCGCCGCATTCAGGTGAAGGTGGACCGCAGCGGGGTCAACGTGGCGGCGCGCCGCTCAGTCGGTTCCGAAGGGACGGATGAACCGGTTCACTTTTCGGCAACCTCGTGCGAGGTGTCGGCTGCGGAGCATCCCTATCCCTGGGAGCTGCACATAACGCGGAATCCTCCCACATACACTTACCAGGATGATTTCTCCGATCCGCGCAGCGGGTGGCCCAACCATGCCGGCTCCCGTTACGCGCCGGGAGGGTATGAACTCTCAAGAGTTGTCAATGCGCCAAAGTCCGCAGAAGCCGAAGGGATACAGCTGAACGGAGCGCTACCCACCACCTACCAGTCAGTCCCGCAACATGGCCAGGGCGGTCTGGGCGAGGGTACGCTCGCTGCCTATGGCCCGTGGTGGCAGAACTTCCGCGCGTCGGTGTCGATTGAAAGCTCCGGCCCTGCGGCCAGGGGTATGGTCTTTCGTCTGAATGACGAAGGCTGCTATGTATTACTGCTCTCGGGCACTGAGAAAGCCAGGGACATCTCATTTAAGCTCGTGAAAAGGACCTTCCCGAACAATGGGGAAGTCCCGCTAATTTCCTGGACGCACATCACTGGGCCGGCCCTGGCGGCGCGGGCCCCGGCCGGGAGGGAAGACCGGATTACGGTGGAATGCCGCCGCTACGAGATTACGATCCTGCTGAATGGTGAGCAGGTGACGGTCTTCAATGATGCGAGCTTCACGGAAGGCTATCTGGGAATGGCGCACTACGGTTCCGGCCGCACCCTTTTCCGCAACTTGCGAGTAGAGAGCTTGCCGTAGTCCTATGAGACCTCGGTTTGCATGGCTATGGATCGTCCCGGCCCTGGCCGTACTGGGCGCCGCCGCTCCACAGGGGGCCAGGCCGGCGGCGATCAAGCCTTTCGTCGAATGCAACAGCGACGAATTAACGCACGCCGTTCCCGAACTGGCCGGTATGCAATTCGACTCCAACCAGGATCGGCTGGATGGGCTGCTGGCAGCGACGGGCGAAGACCTCGCGGGCATGTTCGCCGGGCTGGTAGACATCGCCGCCACCGAACAGATACACGAGATGCGATTCGAGGACGGCATGAGCGAGGCCAGCCGGAGGGAAACGTATCGTTATCTGGTTAGGCTTCTCGGTAAGAGCTCGCTCGAACCATTTGATGAGCTGCGCGCAGAGCCCGGCACCGGGGCTCCCGCGCCGGCTCCCGCCGCCGGCTTCCTGGTCATCTCGCACTTTGAGAACTTGTTGCGTTACCTGCTTCCGCAGTATCGGGAGGAGTTGCGTTTCCGCTACCTGGGTCGAGCGCAGAGCGCCGGACAAGACTCGTGGCTGGTGGCTTTTGCGCAGCACGCCGATAGCACGCAACTGCACAGCCACGTCGGGCTGAGAGAAGGCCGCCACGCATTGCTACAGGGTCTGGTCTGGATTGACGTGGCGAGTCACCGGATTGTGAGGCTGCGTATGGACCTGTTGGAACGCATCGAGGGCTTTCCATTCGAAACCCTGACAACGGATATCGCAGTCGTGCCGGTAACGTTCCCGCGGATCGGCGAGGTGTTCTGGCTTCCCGCCCGTGTTACGGTGCATGGACGGTATGCCGGAGGGGAGCTGCATAGCGTGCACCGCTATTCGGAATACCGGCTGTATGGTAGCGAAGACGCGGGCATCCCAGCCATGGCGGTAAGCAGCGCGGACGACCCATGGGAGTTGTTGGATCGCAGTATCTCGCTGGCGGGCGAAAGCAAGCCGGCCGAATCGATCGCGTTGCTGCGCGAAGCGCTGCGCCTCAACCCGGAGATGGCCGCGGCCCGGTACCATCTGGCGGGAACGCTACGCGAGACGGGGGACCTCGCCGGCGCGGAAGCCGAGTTGCGCGAAGCCCTGCGGCATTCTCCAAATATCGGACCTGCGCACAATTTCCTGGGGATTCTGCTATTCAAACGCGGCGATCTCGCGGGCGCCGCGGCGGAACTGCGGGTGAGTGCCCAATTACAGCCAAAGGACGCCACCGTGCATTTCAATCTGGCCCAGGTACTGGAGAATGCCGATCCAAGTGCCGCTCTTGACGAGTACCGAATGGCTGCCACGCTGGCGCCGGACAATGCCGCTTTCAAAGCCCGCTATGAGAAGTTTGAACGCACTCCGCATTCGGCCGTGGCGACGGAGGCCACCGGGACTACCATTAAGGTCGAAGTGCGCCAGGTGCTGGTGCCGGTCGTGGTGACGGATCGGCAAGGGCATCACGTCACCGGTCTGACACAGGCGGATTTCCACGTATCCGAAGACGGCGTGGAGCAGAAGATTTCCGGCTTCAGCGTCGAGAACATTGGCGCCGGCAGCCTGCCGCCCGTCCCCGCCGCCGGAAGTCTCACTTCGCCGGCTGCGGTGCTGCGCACTTATTTGATCTGCATCGATACCCTCCACTCGGAGTTTGGCAACCTGGTGCGTGTCCGGACAGCGTTGTCCAAGTTGTTCAGCAGCGAGCATGCCGGAGATGCGAAGTACGTTGTGCTCGCCGTGGGAACCAGTACACAAGTGGTGCAAGGCCCCACTACCGATCCGGCAACGGTATTGAAGGCCATCGAGAGCAAAGACTTTCAGCCAATGGTCCTGGGCGGCCGGAAGGACGCGATCGGCCAGGATATGCAGGATTTCCGGCGCGACCTGGAGGAGGCGCGCAAGGCCTGCGATGCAAGACAACCCGAGTGCCGCCTGATGGTGAGGTCCTTGCCGCTCCGAGCCAGCCAGATTGCCAGCACGGAGCGCGCGTTTACGGTGGCGTTCCTGGAACAGCTTCGCGACCTGGTGAAGGAGCTCGCCAAGGAAACCGGGCGGCGGACGATGGTCCTGTTTTCCGACGGTTTCCAGCTAAATCCAGGCAAGCAGGCCTTTGAATTGCTGGATGCCTATTTCCCGGGTTCGCGGGATTCACTCGCGCCGGATCGGATAACGGATCTGGACGATGTCCTGCGCCTGGCTGCGAATCGCAATGTTCCAATCTACACCATCGACTCGCGCGGCCTGTACACGCTAGGTGATTTTAGCGTCCCGAATCCCAGGGTTGCCCAAGCGGTGACCGTTAGCCAGCAAGGCATCGCCTGGGAGACCGGGGGCACGTTGGAAGATATTGCGTCGGCCACGGGCGGTACGGCATTTAGGAACAACAATGACATTTTCGCCGGCCTGGAAAGGGCCTTTGCGGACGGCCGACAATATTACGTGCTGGCCTACGTACCGAGCAATGCAGATTCGGACGGGAAGTTCCGGGCGATTTCCGTACGCGTCCGGGACGGCAAACTGTCGGTCAACGCCAAACGCGGGTACTGGGCGGTGGGGAACCTGGACGGCCGCTAGTCCGAAAAGTCTTCTTCCATCCTTTGGGCGTCCGCATACCGGCAATTCACGTCTGATTTTGGGCCTCTGTCGATTGTGCCGATGGCGTTTCCGATTCCGGCCGAAGTGCCGGCAGGATCACCCCGCGGCACTCGCCGAAACCGATCCGCCGGAATCCGGGCTGCTCGCACCACCCGCGCAGGATCACTTCGTCGCCGTCCTCCAGAAACCGCCGGGTCTCACCTGCCGGCAGTTCGAGCGGTTCCCTGCCCCGCGACGTGATTTCCAGCAGACAGCCGCGGTTTCGCTTGTCCGGCCCTGACACCGTTCCGCTGCCGATCAAGTCGCCCGTGCGGATGGGGCAGCCGTTGGAGGTGTGGTGCGCAATCATTTGCCCCAGGGTCCAGTACATGGTGGAGAAATCGCTTTGGCTCACCAGCAGCGGCTCCCGCATTTTGGCCGAACGAAGCCAAACCTCCAGCGTGATGCGGTACGCCCCGCCGGGGGCGTACAGGTGCGGCAGCGGTTGAGGGTCCTCCGCCGGCCGCGGCGGCACGGCGCAATGGAACGGCGCCAGCGCTTCGCTCGTTACTACCCAAGGTGAGATTGACGTTGCGAAGTTCTTGGCCAGGAATGGCCCCAGCGGCTGGTACTCCCAGGTTTGGATGTCCCGCGCGGACCAATCGTTGAGCAGGCAAACTCCAAACAGATGCTCTTCCGCGTGCGCGATCGGGATCGGCTCACCCATCGCGCTGCCTGGCCCAAGTAACGCGCCAACCTCCAACTCGTAATCGAGCGCCCTGCTCGGCGCGTAGACCGGGGGCCCAGCGGGCGCCTCGACGATCTGTCCATATGGGCGACGCACGGCGGTCCCGCTCACCACGATCGACGAACTGCGCCCGTGATAGGCAATCGGCATCCACTTATAGTTCGGAAGCAGTGGGTTATCCGGCCGGAACATCCGGCCCACATTGGTCGCGTGGTGCACGGATGCGTAGAAATCGGTATAGTCTCCGATCGGACAGGGTAACAACAACTCAACGCCGGACATCGACGTCAGAAACTTCTCGGAGCCCGGCGCATGCCTGGCAAGGAAATCGCTGATCCGTTGCCGCAACTGCATGCGGCCCACGCGCGGCATCGCCATCACGGCCTGCATCGAGCCGATGTCGCAGGCTTGGGTGATATCCAGAACCTGGTCCCCAATGGCGGCTCCCAGGCGAACTCGTTCGTCTCCGGTCCGACGGAAGCTGGCGTACGGCAGGTTCTGGATCGGAAACTCAGTGTCGGGCGCGTTGGCCGATTCCACCCAGCTCTTCAGTTCCGGACTATGAGTGCGATCGATCATTTCATCAGACCCAGCGTCCGCAGATCGCCGATCGGCTCGTCGAACGAGCACGAACCGAAACTGTGAGCGAATTCGCGGCGAGCCTGCGCTACCTCTGCCGTGGAAGCGCGCCAATCCCGCCACCGCAGGCCGTCATTTTGAAAATCGAAAGCCTTCGGATCCGTCTCGTTCAGCAAACTCGTGAGCGCATTACGGTCCATGCCATGCCAGGCAAGCGTCGCCCCGGCGAAGACGTTGAGGAAGCCGTGCATCGTCGACGTTCGAATCGGATGGTGAAGTCCTGCGGTGGCTTTGAATGGCAGGCGACGCGCCGCCGCGGCACACAGGAACTCCGCCAGACTCTGGGATGACGGAGTCGCAGTGCGGATCTTGGCATATCCGTTTTCGACCTGCTCCAGGGGCACTTCACAGTATGTCGGCAATGAGAGTCGCCTGCCCGTTCTCGTCTCCAGCGTCTCCACCTGGGGCGGAAGAGGCCCGGGTTCTCCCTCTACCAACAGCGTTACGCGCCACTTCTTGCCCAACACGACTTCACCGAGCTTTTCAATGGGCAACACCAACCGGTTCAGCATCCACGCTTCCGGCGAAACGAGGTAGCGATCATAGTTCGTTACCACCTCCGCTAACGGCAGCGACGCCGGCGGATAAAGGCCGGCATAGTCCACCACGTTGGCGAGCAATGCCCGCAAGGACTCCGCCATCATGATGCCAACGCCCCCGGATTCGCCACCGTGGAAAGATCGCCCAACCGTTCGCCCAGGTACTTCTGGCGCAACAGGCGCCGCACGATCTTCCCGCTCTGCGTCTTGGGAAGTTCCGCAGTGACCACTACTTCACGCGGCCGGAACGTCGGCCCCAATTCCCTGACCACGGTGGCGCAAACCAGGGCCGCGTCCACGTTCGCGCCGGCCTGCGGCACCACGTAACCAACGATGGCTTCACCCTTCAACTCGTCCGGAACTCCGATCACGGCCGCTTCCGCCACGCCAGGATGCTGCATCATGGCTTCCTCCACCTCTGCCGGTCCCACCTTCCTGCCCGCGATATTCATTGACTCATCGGCGCGGCCATGCAGGAACCAGTGGCCGTCTTCATCCACGCTGGCCCAATCGCCGTGATACCACATGCCCGGAAAGCGCGACCAGTATGTGTCGAGGTAACGCTGCGGGTCGTTCCAGATGCCGCGAGTCATGGAAGGCGCAGGCGCAGTGCACACCAGGTAACCCATCCGTCCGCGCACCGGAAGGCCATTCTCATCCACCACCTCCGTCGCCATGCCGGGCGCGGGCGCCCCCAGGGTGCATGGCTTGAGCTCCTGGATCGGCAGCGGAAGAAGGAAGCTGCCGACAATCTCTGTGCCGCCCGAGATGTTGATGATGGGACACCGTCCTCCGCCCACTCGCTCGAAATAGCAGTGCCACGACCTCTCGTCCCACGGTTCGCCGGTCGAGCCCAGGATGCGCAGAGACGGCATCGGCGGCAGTTCCTCCCCGTCCTTGATCAGCATCCGGATTGCGGTTGGCGAGACCCCGAAAGTTGTGATCCGGTGGCGCCCGATCATCTCCCACAAGCGCACCGGCGTGGGATAATCGGGCGCCCCATCGTACAGAAAAATCGTGCCGCCGAACAGGTGGTTTCCCAGGATACTCCACGGCCCCATCATCCACCCAATATCGGAAAGCCAGAAGAAGCGGTCGGCCGGCTGGTGGTCGAATGCCAGCCAGATCTCTTTGCCCATTTGCGCCAGACAGCCTGCGTGGGTGTGAACGACGCCCTTCGGTTTCCCGGTGGTCCCCGAAGTGTAGAGCATGAGCGCGCGGTGCTCCGAATCGAGCGACATCGTGGCGAAAGACGCCGGCTGTTCGGCCAGGAATTTGCGCCAGGATGGGCGGCCGACGATGATTCGGTCGATCGCACACGGCATCTTCTCTACAAGCGGTAGCCGTTTCCCGCGGCGCGTCAGATGGTCGGTTGTGAACAGCAATCGTGCGCCGCTATCTTCGATGCGCGCGGCGATGGCCCCGGCACCGAACCCTGCGAAGATCGGCACTACCGTGATGCCGGCTTTCCAGCACCCGTAGAGAATCGAAAGGATCTCCGGCACCATCGGCATGCACAAGGCCACACGGTCGCCCGGTTCCAATCCGCGCGCCACCAGACCGTTGGCTACGCGGTTGGCCTCGTCGCGCAATTCAGCAAACGTGATACTCCGTGTCTCGCCGCTTTCGCCTTCCCAGATGCACGCCACGCGGCCGGATTCCGCCCAGCGGTCCAGGCAATTGTGCGCGATGTTGAGGCGGCCGCCCACGAACCATTGCGCCCATTCCGGCCCGCGGCTCGCGTCCAGCACCCGGCGGTAAGGCTCGAACCATTCGACGCCCATTTCGCGCATCAGTTCGTCCCAGAATCGTTCCGATTGGTCGCGCGAAAACCGCAGGAAGGCTTCGCGGTCGTCGAACCCCAGGCGCTGCATGAAGCGCCAGACGTTGGCCCGCTCAATCCATTCCCTTGAGGGTTTCCAGACGGCGTTCAACTACTCTTTCTCCTATGTAACGCCGCCGGTCTCCGCCGGCGGTGTTCTTCCTTGCAACAAATCACCGCCGGCAAAGACCGGCGGCGCTACCGTTCAACTACGTTCGGCAGAGACCGGCGGCGCTACCCCGTCGAGCCAGGTGGACCAATACTCTTTCCACTCCACCTGTTCACCCGCCGGCAGCACGTGGATCGGGTTCAAGCCATCCAGCATCACCGCATATTCGTCGGTCTGGGATTTCTTCTTCTGGTTGCGCAGAGCCTTTGGGTGCGGTCCGTGATGAATGCCGCGGGGGTGCAGCGTCGCCATCCCCGCTTTAATGCCGTCGCGGCTGAAGAAGTCGCCGTCATGGTAAAAGATGAACTCGTCGTAGTCGGTGTTGCGGTGGAAGAACGGAACGCGCATCGCATCCTCGTCCTGCTCGAGCGGCCGCGGCAGAAAGCTGCACACCACCGCTCCCTCGGTGACAAACGTGCTGTGCGCGCTCGGCGGAAGATGGGCGCGAGGGCTCATCACGGGGCGGATGTCGCGCATATTGATCTTCCACGCGGTGAGATCGCCCTTCCATCCCACCACGTCAAGCGGGTTGAAGGGGTACACCACTTTCGAGATCTCGTCCTCGGCCTTGATGCGGATTTCCCATTCGCCTGCGGGAGCGGCGCCGTCGAGATGCGCGTCCGGCTCCGGCGTCGTCACCACCGCCGGATCGTACAGTGCGTGCTGGCCGAGGAGCCCTTTTTCCGGCGGGTTGAACTCCGTGCGCGATTGGATAATCAGAAAGAAATTATCCTTGGTCTCCGGCGCCACGCGGTAGGTCACCGCGCGCGGCATCACCACGTAGTCGCCCTTTTCAAAACGCAGCGGGCCGAAGTCTGTTTCGATAATGCCGGCGCCGCGATGCACGAAGATCAACTCGTCGCCATCCGCGTTGCGGTAATAAAACGGCATCGCCTCGGAGCGCCGCGACACGTACAACTGCACGTCCGCATTTCCCAGCACCGCCTGGGGTGTGCCTTCGCGATTGCGCAGATCCGAGGGTTCCACCCGGTTCAGATCGAAGCAGTGCGGCCGCAGCTTGCCTTCGAACCGGATCCAGCCCGTCGGCGGATGCGCGTGATAGAGATGCGCGCTCTTGCCGTAGAATCCCCTGCGCCCGTGCTCTTCCTCGTAGGAGCCTGGCGGCAGACCCACGTGCGCCTGGCTTGCGAACTTGCCTTTCTTGAGTGGATACATAATCCCCCCTTCACAGATTTCCGCGGAGCGCCTGCTCGCGCTCGATCGCCTCGAACAGCGCGCGGAAGTTGCCGGCGCCGAACCCCTGGTCCCCCTTGCGCTGGATGATCTCGAAGAAGAACGGCCCCGCCTCGGGATCGTGGTACAGGCCGGCCGCCTCCTTGAGGAAGATCTGCAGGAGGTACTGTCGGGGCTTGCCGCCGTCGACCAGGATCTCCAGCTCGCGCAGGACGTCGAGGCTCTCGTCGACAGAGCCGACGCCGATCGCCTGCAGCCGTTCGGGGAGCACGTCGAAGTAGCTGCCGGGTGTCGGCATGAACTCGACGCCGGCGGCGCGCAGGCCGCGCACCGCGCCAACGATCTCCCCGACCGAGAGCGCCGAGTGCTGGATGCCGTCGCCCCGGTTGTCCTCGCCGAAGAGGTTGATCTGCGATTCCTTGAAGAACGGCCGGAACGGCTCGTTGTTGGCGAACTTCACGCTCGAGGCCGGATCCCACATGACCACCGACTTCAATCCCGACCCGTGCTCGCGTTTCGCCTCACTGGCCACGTCTTGCGTGTGGAAGGCGACCTCCCAGAGCTGCTCGAACCCCAGCACGTGCTCCATCCAGAGCAGCGCCGGCTTCATGGTCTGGAAGTTCGCATCCGGCCTCGGCATCTACTGGGCCACCGGCAACGTCGTCAT
>Ga0209415_10005118_pt1 | contig 23706 bp, 17 predicted proteins | sample PeaSoiSIISIP2007_FD_187696 | JGI IMG/M metagenome (GOLD analysis project Ga0209415, IMG submission 187696) | Peat soil microbial communities from Weissenstadt, Germany - SII-SIP-2007 (SPAdes) (version 2) | ecosystem: Environmental > Terrestrial > Soil > Wetlands > Peat | place: Germany... | reverse complement strand
GAATTTGTCTTAGCTGCAAGAGATGATGCAACGAGAGAGTCAACCAAGTGAGTGTCTGTACCGTTAGCAACATAGACGTTGTCATATTTATAGGTTAAAGCTTTGAGGACGGCCAGATTCGTCGCGAAACGATCGGCACCAAAGAGACGTGTAGCCTCAGGGATGTCTGCTACAAGAGTAGGACCTCCAATGATGTATGTAGTGACACCTTTGTAAGCATTCTCCGAAGCTGGTAGGGTTCCATCAGGGTTAGCCACTAAGATTGAGTAGTTGTTAGCAGCGGCGTAAGAAACTATTGATAAAGCATCAGCTAAAGCCCCATACCCTACTACGAAAGAACCTGTTGGATTGATTAGTTTAGCAGAAATTTTATTCGCTGTTGCAATTCTATCTGCACCTTCTAGGACTGTAGTATTTACACCGTTTATCGCGTTGACTTGATCAATAACTGATTGACTAATAGATCCAACCACATAGACATTCTTTACGCCAAGTCTGATTAATTCAGCTTGAGTAGCAGCCGTCAGGGTATTGTTGTCCGTTAACAAGATCGGAGCTGTTTTACCTGCTAAGGGTGCAGCTAATAAAACATCTACCAAATCGGCATCGTCAGATGAAGCTAAGATAGCCGTGTCAGTAGTAGTCCAGCCAGCATCTACTATTGCAATGGAGGTTCCAATTCTGTCGGAACCGGACAGCCGTGCAGTCGTTATCCTGTCTGCAAAGGCATTAAACGGAGCCATTGTTAGAGCCATACCTGTAATAGCTAAGGCAGCTAAGGCTTTTTTTACTATTTTCATGTAATGAATCTCTCCTATCGTCTTTAAAAAGCAGGGTGATTTCTATTTCCGCAGGGTGTAATGGAAATCAGTTCAACCGCTTCGTCCACATGAACCCCATTTATTCCTATTTATGGTCTATTCTCCATGGCTATACATGTATCCTTCCTGAACTGACTGGTTCAACACAACTTCTTCATATCCATAGATAATTATCTGGAATTAGATGAGAAAAACGCCCTCCCACGTTTTAAAAACTTGAGAAAGCGTTGTTTATATTATTTAAAATGAAAGGAAGAATGCGTTAAGGCTGTCTTTCGTTCTTAATTTATAAATAGTGGGGTGAGGTTTAAAATCGGGGGGACGGTTAATTATGAGAATTATCCGATGATGAGTAGAATTCTTTAGGCTAAAAACGGAAGAGGTGGTATAATGAGGTATGGTAAATAATAGAAAGGGGTTATAAAGTGGATTCGTTGAGAATGAATGGACCATATGATTACGATGCATTTACTCTGAATAGAGAAATAATTCATACACAATCTGGCGATTATGCTCTGGGATATCTGAATTTTGAGAAAACTGCTTTTATTATTGAATATGTAGGAAGATCTGATTCAGATGTAGGAGGAAAATTAAAAGAGCATCTGCCTTCTAAATATACATTATTTAAGTACAGATATACAGCACAACCGAAAACAAGCCAATTAAAAGATATGCCAAAACTATCAACTATTCCGCTTGAACTTAGTGCGAAATAATTTTTACAGGGTACCCCATTAGCAAAGGGGTATTTTTATTTGGCCATTCGCCGAGTAAAGACCGAACTTGTGGGATACGATTTAAAGCTGGGAAGCTGCTTAAAGAATTAGTTTACCGACAAAAAGGACTTACCTACTCGTGACTGAGTAAATAAGCCCTTTTTGCTGTTGTACCATAATAAAAAAAGAGGTCTTAATGTAATTATTGCCACTATGTACCATTTATAAACGTCTACTATATATAAACTAGTATACGTTGGTATACACTTTATTACAGGCAGTTATGTGGTTTGCCATTGTAAAGGCAGCAAATTCAGATTATAATATATTACCGCCACTACTAGGCGGTTACATAAAACCCTTTCCCCTAACCTCCAGCCTCCGTCAAATGATGGGGGACTTTTTATTGAAGCTCTTTTTTGAATTTAGCAGCAACGGCTCATTAGGTTGCGAATTCGGTGGAACCGTTGAGTTTTTGGTAAATATTTATGCCGCCAATATTTATTCTCATATTTCAACAAAACCTTACCATTTAATGCGTTGTATAGGCATGTGAACTTTAGTACAATATAGATAGGTCACATCCTTTTATTTCACCCCTGTCGGTCTGAGGCGATGGGGGGCTTTTTGCGTAGTACACGTTATCTTGCTTCATGGCTACTATTCAGCGGATCGGGTCGTGTCCCATCCATAGACGGACTTATTTGAAGTTTTTAGGAAATGGACAGATGGATATTTTTGATTTATCGAAGTAAGGGGTCTTTGCGAAGGCCCTATTGTCGTTTTAAGAATAGAAAAGATTTGGAACAAATAATAATTATAATGCGACAAATTCTCTGAAATTTAATGTACAATTAAAAAGTCGTTTTTAATTGCACATTAGGAGGTAGTAGTTATGTACTACAATTTAGTATTGAATATTTTGGTCGTCGTATTATTTTGCGGTGTAGTTATATGGGTTGACATGTCTCTCAATAAAAAATATTCCACCTATATTTCGGGTATCATGTTCGGACTGATTACCATATTTGTCATGAGTGGCGGAATAGTGGTTGGGGAAGGTCACTATTTCGATTTCAGAACGGTTATACTGACTCTGGCTGGTTTTACTGGTGGTCCAGTAACCGCTTTGATTACAGCTATTATGAGCGCTCTATTTCGTTACGGTATGGGTGGTGATGGTTTGGTGAGCGGAATCACTAATATTGTTGTTTTTGCATGTTTTGGTTGTATCTTGCGTAGGTATTTGAGGGATAATCGTAATGGAAAAAAAATATGGTTGTGGTTTATCATTGGTATCATCATGGCATGCATTAATCTATTTGTGATTGCATTTATTCCCACGTTTGATAGCGGCTCGTTACTAGCTCTTAGACTTGTCTCAGGCCCTGTTATCATCATCACTCCGTTAGCAACAATTATAATTTTCACCCACTATTTCTGGGCGCGTGAAATTTATAGTAATGCCTCGATCCTAAAGGCGATAATAAACTCTAGTCCTATAAACATTATGGTTTTTGGTGCTCATGCATCAATTTTGCTTAGTGAAAATATAAAAACCGAACTCAAAGCTTACCCTTTTATTGAAAAACTGTTTCCATTATTGTACACGGATAAGACATGGCCTAGTACAAAAGAACCCCATCATAAAGAAATCACGACAGAAGACGGTAGGAATTTTGTTGCGGATATATCGAGCTTTCAAATGCCTAGTGGTGAGAACGCTTGTATAGCTATTATTAACGATGTAACTGATCGGAGGATGGAGCAGGCAAAGCTTAGAGCTGCAGAAGAGAAATTTTCAAAAGCGTTTCATTTAGCTCCCCATATGATGGCTATTTTAAGGAAATTCGACAACAAGTATATTGATGTTAACCGCCGTTTCCTGGAAGCGAGGGGTTTTACCCGTGAAGATGTTATTGGTGAAACCCCGATTTCAGTTGGTGCTCCCGAAAATGGATTTATCGAAATGATTAAAACTTTAGAGGAACAAGGGTCAGTCCAAAACATTGAATGTCCATTTGTAATGAAATACGGTTCACAAGGGACGGCCGTTCTTTCAGCTCAAGAAATACAAATTGATGACCAAGAATGTGTTTTGTTAGCTTATAACGACATAACTGAAATGAAACAATTGCAAGCAGAAAAAGTAGAACAACTCACTAGAAACTTAAAATTAGAGGCCGACCTTTCCCACCGTAATCAGCTTATTGCAGATATAATGACTCATACGCAAGACGCTTTCTACGTGTTAGACAATCAATGGCGTTTCACGTTTGTAAATAATAAGGCCGAGAAGTTGCTGAAAAAAACAAGCGAAGAACTTTTGGGTAAAGTATTATGGGAAATAAACCCTTTAACACGAGATTGCTTATGTGGACCAAACTTTCAAAAGGCTTGGGATGATTACTTACCTATTACATTTGAAGTTTGTTGTGTGCTAAATAAAGGCTTATGGAACCAGGTAACAGCGTACCCCACCCATTTTGGTCTGTCAGTCTATTACAGGGATATTACTGAAAGTAAATTAGCGAGGGATGAACTGACTAAATCTCAAGAAGAGGTGGTATCCATTCTTGAGAGTATGACTGATGGTTTTTATGCTCTGGATCGAGACTTGAAATTTACTTATATAAATCGCGCAGCAGAAATCGCCTTCGCAAAATCTCGGGAGGAGATATTAGGCAAAAAAATGACGGAAGTATATAAAGCCAATGATACTGCATTATTTTACTATCAGGAAGTAATGATCGAAAAGAAGTCAGTTACTTTTGAAATTATTTCCGAGGCTCTAGGTAATAAATGGTTAGAATTAAGTGTATACCCTACAGAAACTGGCGTGACATGTTATTTCCGAGATATCACAAGAAGAAAGCTAGCAGAAGAAACCCTACGTCAATCCGAAGACAAATTCTTCAAAGCTTTCCATGGCGGTCCGATTATGATGGTGTTGGCCACTGTTGAGGAAGGCAAATTTGTTGATGTCAATGAGGCATTTTGCTCAGGTACGGGTTATATCCGCGAGGAGATTATTGGTCACACAACAAAGGATTTGAACTTTTTTGTAGATACTAGTAAGAGACAAGAACGCGGGAAGAAAATTATGGAACTGGGCAAGATTGATAACGTTGACGTTGACTTCCGCACTGAATCAGGTGAAATTCGGCAGGGTTTAACTTGGAGCCAACTATTCTATTTAGACGGTAAGCCTTGCCACATCACAGGAATGATTGACGTTACGGAACAAAAGCGTATTCAAGAAGAGATGGCTAAACTAGATCGCCTTAACCTTGTAGGTCAATTAGCCGCCGGTATCGCACATGAAATAAGAAATCCTATGACTACGGTGCGCGGTTTTCTCCAATTGTTAGGTGAAAAACCTGAATTTTCTGCTAGGAAGCCTACCTTCGCGTTGATGCTTTCGGAAATAGATCGTGCAAATTTGATTATTACAGAATTCCTTTCCCTAGCTCAAACAAAACAAACTGAACTGAAGTCTCAAAATCTCAACGACATTGTATCTTATTTATACCCACTTTTAGAGGCCGACTCCTTTACTCAAAACAAGCAAATTAGCTTTATTCCTAGAGAGATTCCTAACCTAAAATTAAACAGGAAGGAAATCTCTCAATTGGTTCTTAATTTAACCCGTAATGGCCTTGAGGCAATGGCGAAAGACGGGTCCTTGACCATTAAAAGTTATTTACAGGATGGCAAAGTTGTGCTCGAATTTACGGATGAGGGATGTGGTATTTCGCCAGAAAATCTTAATAAGTTGGGAACCCCCTTCTTTACGACCAAAGATACCGGGACTGGCTTGGGTCTAGCATCATGCTACAAAATTGCAGAAGCTCATAACGCTAAGGTCTGTGTCAATTCGGGTCCTAGTGGGACAACATTCTGTGTTCTTTTCCCTATTCCGGAGGAGAATCAGAATAAGGAAATGAGCGATTAACCAATTTAAGCACGAAACGCTCAGGTTGATGAGTTAAGCGTATTGGAGCGAATTAATGCTCGGACAAAGATGAAACATCCCAAAATTATCATGCTAACGGTATTTGGGCAGGAATCTATTATAAACTCTGAAACGGACCGGGGTAAATACTGTAGAGGATTTGACACAAAAGACGACTGAAGACATGATTAAAATGCGTAACCTTGGGCACAAGAAAAAATGACACCTAGAGCGATAAGAGTTAGAAGGTCATCACAACATGAAATGAATTTGTGATAATTTCATTAAGATTTTGTTAGACCTATAAGATTTAATATTCATAAGCCGATATGGTAATTGAAGACTAAATTTGGTCAACCAAATATGAAGTGAATAATACCATAGTTGGTTGTGTATTAAGAAAGGGGAATTTTTAATGAGTATTTCACCAATAAGCAGTACCGGCCCAACTCAAAGTCAAAGTCAAGTATTAATGGCCCAATTACAGGCTCAAATCAGTCAACAAATTGCCGACAAGAGAAGTAGTGCTGCCGGCAACACTACTTCTACCACTTCTTCCGCTCAACAGGATACTGCTCAATTTAGTCCACAAGCATTGCAAGCGGCTAATAGTTCAAAGACCAATCCCTTAGATGCTCTAGTTTCTAATGGCACCATCACGCAAGATCAAGAAACCGCTATAGATAGCACACTGCAGGCGGCTATGCAAGCACAATCGGGTACTCAATCTCAATCCAGCACAGCTAGTACTGCCACAACAGGTAGCGCCACTACATCAGGTCCATTGGGCAGTTTAGTTACTAGTGGAGTAATATCTCAATCTCAAGCAAATGCAGTTACTAACACTTTAAAAGCTAGTCATCATGGTCATCACGGTCATCATGGCGGTTCAAGTTCGGCCCCGTCCACTACTGACACTGACAGTTCAAGTTCGGCCCAGTCTAGTACAGCTAGTACAAATCCCTTGGATAGCTTAGTATCTAATGGATCAATTACACAAGATCAAGAGAACACTATTAATTCTGCACTTGCAGCGGCTATGCAGGCGTATGGTAGTTTAAGTACTACCAAACAACCGTAAAACACATCGATTTACAGAGTTCAATAAATAATAGCACTAGCATTTTTAGCATTGCTTATTGGCATTAATGGCCACTTCAGCTCAAATTTGAGCGGGTTCACAAGGGGAAGGAAAAGCGTTCTGCCTTGACCCAGCGGAACCCGCATCAAATTGATTGAGGTTTTCCTCACTCAGGACGCAATGGAGGAAAGAGGTTCCCTAACTATTAAAAGTTATGTAGAGGACGGTAAGGTAGTGCTCGAAATTACGGATAGGGGTGTGGCATACCAATAGAAAATCTCAATAAGTGAGGCATGCCCTACTTTATACATTTTCCTATACCAGATAAGGAACAGAAACATAAAGAGATGATTTGATATATTCTTGGTATACAGGTCATACGGCGTTTAATTAGTATCAAATCCTTGATTTGGTGCAGTTTGTAGACTGGTTTGAGCTTGCTGAAGTAATACTTTACTTGCAGCGAAGAGATTTGTTGCTGTTGCAGTTTGTTCTGCTATTTTTGATGAGCAAACTTTTAAGTCTGTTGTAGCTTTATCTAACAGTGTCTGTATTTGTGTATCCGTGAAGTATTTTGTAGTGTTGTTTTGTGATTTATAGGTTGCGTAGAGATCTTTCAAATTTGCTTGATCCGTGATAACCGTTTGCTTTAAACTTTCAACAGTAGCACAAATAGCAGAAATTGTAGTTTCGTCTAACTGTATAGTAGTGTTTAAATCTAAAGCAAGGACAGGATAACAATCCTTTTTAGCAACTAAGTATTGATTAGTATCCATAGCAGTTTTGAATACTGTATAGTCGTTTTGCATTAAAGTGCAGTCGGTAGATAGTTCGTGTAGGTGAGAACTTAAGTCGTATAATTGAAGTGTAGATTCATCTTTACATAAAGTACCGTAAGCACTGTCTAATTTTGTTAGTGTAGTGAAGTCTTCTTCTTGTTTTGTAGCTACAGTTGTGTCTACTAAAGGTAAGGGTATATCAGAAACAGAGGAAAACACTATATGTACTTGGAGATCATCAGCATTATGCATTAGTAATGTTAGAGTATTGTCAGAATTAAATGTTGCAGTTGTTTTAATTGGTAGATCTGTGTATATTAAATTTAAAGTTGGAGTTGTAACCGTACCTGTAAAAGGATAATTTTGCACACTAGTTTGTTTGCCTTTTATAGTTGTCTCTTGTAGATTGCCATGTATAGCATCTATAGTACCGGTCCAAGTTAGCTCAAATGTTTCTGTTGGTGTTTTATATACATAATCACCTTTACTTGGAGGTATTTCAATTGTATCCACTTTTTTAGAATGGAGTGCAAATAAAGGTACAGCAATTGCAGCGCCCAGTATAATAAGTATTATGCCTATTTTTTTATTCATGTTCAGACCCCACATATAAATATTTAGTAAAATCATTCATTAATGTCTAACTTTCTACGTAATTATTAGATAATCCTGCTGAAATTGCAAGCCCCCTAGCAAAATTATAAGTCACGTCAAGCTGATGCAACCAATATTAAGAGTATAACAGGGAATTAAAGAAATAATGCAATTTAACTCAGCAAAAAACAGCTTTATCAGCTGTTTTTTGTGTAACACTCTTTTATTTTGTGATGAGAACAGCACATCTTGCTCCATGGAGCACTTTCTGACTAACACTGCCTAAAACAGAACCGACAACTGCCCCGTAACCATGGCTCCCCATGACGACTAAGTCAATGTTTTCATTTTCAACTTCTTGCAGAATAATTCTTCCAGGGTTGCCATGCAATTTTTTCTTTTTTAAGGTAATGCCACTAATATCGATTCCTTCAAGTGTAGAGGTTAAGGCAAATTCCCCTTCTCGTTCAACTTGTTCCGGCGAAGCTACATAACTTTCAGCTTCTCCAAAGCTATATATAATCGGATCGACCATAACAGATAGTAGCTCAATTTCAGCATTGAATTTCCTAGCGAGCTCCGTTGCAGCTTTCAATGCTCGTTTTGAATGCTCGGATCTATCTGTTGCTACCAATATTTTTTTAAACATAAACTTCTCCTCCAATTCATTATTTTTCAGCGTTTAATCTATCCATATATTAAGACTATCTTTGTTCTCGATAATCTTTTCAGCTATCCTTGTTCCTACATAATGAAAGTAATTTTCGACGAATAAATCGTGATCTTCTATGAATTTGCCACTAGAAATCACTCGCCGAAGTAAAGGAATCCGATTAGGTTTGGTTATATCAAAGTTCTCAATTGATTTTTCGAATTCATTTCCTAAGTTAGATGTACCCCAATACTTAGGTACTTTATCGGGTTTGATCTCATAGACCCGCCTCAAAAATTCAAAGGGAAAGGCACCAAAAGAAATAAGAATCTTGGGTTGATGTTTCAGAACACTCTCCCTGAATAACTCTATTTCTTTAATCATTTCTGTTCCCCACCAATTTAACGTATCTGGAACGATTCGGCTATCGCCAACAGCGTTTCTAATATAAAGATCAGAAGTGTCTATTCTTGTATGTGTTTCCCTATACACTTTGTCCTGTATCTCGGCCAAAGCAGGTGTCCAAATGATGTGGCGAACAGAAGGATGTTTAGGGTTGACTACAAGCCAAATCGGATATGCTCTTTCACCAGTTTCCCTCTTGATTGTCGTATCCAAAGGTATAGGGTTATTAAGTGTCAAGTTGGTCATACCAATCCCACCTTTTCCTTGACTATGACTACTACAACCTATGAAGTTTTGGTTTACCATAAAGCATCCAGATTTGTGTGATACCCAAGTATCACACCGTTTATTGTGTGATACTTGGTAAGGTTCAGTGCTCTTTAACCGCACAAGAGTTAGAAATATAATTGTTTCTACGAAACAGAATCAATTATGGTACACGCCGCTGATTTCTTCACATTATCATCTGTTCCACAGTTTAGAACAGCCTTTGCTCTCGCTAAAGCATTAGTAGTAGAGGCAAAAACTTCATTCTCCGTCATAAAGATATTGTCTCGACCAACATCAGAATCCATATTCGACAGCTTAAGAATCGAGTCAAGGTCCGGTGTTACTCCACTGATAATCAGGACTCCACCAGCTTCCCTAACATTTCTTATAAAAACTTTCAAGGCACTGATTGACGTTAAATCGATGGTCGTAACATACTTCATTCTTAAAATGAACACTTTGGATTTGGTGACTAAACTATCCAGCTTCTCTCCGAGGTCCGAGGCTGCGCCAAAGTATAGATTTCCTTCCAATTGAATGATTAAGACTTCTAGCTTTTCTTTGACCGATTTGATCTCTTGTTCAATAATTTGTGAATCTTTTCCTTGAGACGGGATAAGAAGTTTGACTGGTGCTTTGTTGGTATCTTTCAGATACAAGACAATGGATAGGGCAATTCCTGTATAGATTGCATAATCAAGGTTTAACAGCACAATGACCAGGATACAGGTCACCCACATCGCGATTGAATCTGAGGATAATAGTCCTGCTTTGACGACCTTCTTGATTTCTTTTTGGTCGATCAAGTTGTATCCAGTCACAATTAGTACTCCGGCAAGGCATGGACTGGGTATATACTTTGCATAAGGAGCAAAGAACACAAGCACTACTGCTACAAATACACCGGATAGGATGCCTGAGAATCTGGTAGCGGCTCCGTTGACATAATTGATGGCCGAGCGTGAGAAGGAACCAGAAGAAGGGAAACACTGGAAGAAAGAGGACACTATATTGGCAATCCCTTGCCCGATAAATTCTTGATTAGAATCAATTTTTTGGCGTGTGTTAGTCGAAATAGCTTTGGAGATCGATATGGCTTCGACTAGGCCTATGATTGAAATGGCAAACGCTCCGCTGAATATATTTTTAAGGGAAGCAAGACTGAATTGTACCATTTTAAAAGGAGGTAAGGAGGAAGGAATGGTGCCTGTGAGTTTGACACCCTTCTTTTCCAAAGCAAACATGATGATGAAAAAGATAGGAAGCGTAATTCCGATTAAGGCACCGGGCAAATTTTTACTGATTTTTTTGCAAATGACAATGATCGCCATCGTCATTACCCCTAGTCCCAATGCATAGTAGTTAGTTTGGTTGATATGGGTTCCGATGTAGTACATTTTTTCCATAGTTGACATATCCGCTGAATTCTTGATCGATATACTTAATAGGGTATTTACTTGACCTAGTGCGATCAGCACACCCGCACCAGCCGTAAATCCTATCAAAACGGTATGAGAAACGAAGTCGATCACCTTACCAAGCTTTATGACACCATATATTATTTGTAGGACGCCCACGACAAATGTCATGAGGAAGAGCATTTGATAGCCATTAGAGAGGCCCATATATCGGAACATGGCGCTTGCTGTGAGTAAACAGATGGCATTGGTCGGTCCAGTGATGAGTTGATTCGAACAACCAAAGGCTGAACCGATAATGGCGGCGATGATACCGGCATAGAGACCGTAAACTGGATTAACTCCTGCTATCAGGGCATAGGCCATATACTGTGGAATACCTACGACGGTTACGGTCAAAGCAGCAATCAAGTCTTTCCTGATGTATTCCTTTTTGTAGTTTCTAATCGTTTCTAGTATCGGTATGTATTTACTAAGCGCTAAACTAGACATCCGAATCCCACCTTTCAGTATTTTTGATTACTTTCAACAATCTACTTAAGGAATGAGGTAATCTGTGACGCATACCTACTGTGAAAAAATTGAGGATAAATTTGCTCCCGACTTGCTCTTAAGATCAACTTGTGCCTCGTGTACTTAACTCCCCGCCATGTGAATCGATAAGTATAGGCATATTCGGTTCCTCCTCAAACTTGTTTTGTAATTGAAACATTACCACGCTACTGAAGAATTGGGCTTTAAGTTCTTCATAAGTGAAGATTAGCACTATGTCAACGAACTGTCTATAGCTTTACGATATCGTCATAATCAATAATGCTGATTTACAACTCGTTGAGAAAATGAAACGCCTGTCAAGGTTCAGAGGCACCTCGACAGGCGTTTTGTGCACTAGGGAAACTCGTTGTATAATATTTAAGCAGTGAATTTTCAAATAAGGCATATGACCCAAAATAGACTGGCAGACTGACTGGTTATTTTCTTGAATGTGCCTAATGCGAGTTTGTAGGAATACGAAGCGAGTGATTATTCAGCGAAAATGAAAGGGTGACGAGTAATGCAGAAAAACTCACAACTTAATGCTGATAGGTTCCTTGGTTTTGCCGATGTTTACGATAAGGCAAGACCTAAATGCCCTGAAAAGGTCAAGGAAATAATAATAAAATATTTAGGTAACACGCCATCACTTGTTGTAGATATGGGATGCGGTACTGGTCTTTCCACAACTATTTGGAGTAAGGAAAGTAGTAAAATCATCGGTATAGAGCCAAGCGCAGATATGCTGAAAATAGCCAAAGAGAATTCATCGGGTTTGGATAATATAACATTTATTTCTTCATTTTCGGACAATACCGGATTAGACAACGGCTGTGCGGATGTTATTACATGTTCGCAGTCATTTCACTGGATGAACCCAGAAGCGACCATAAATGAAGTAGCGAGAATACTAAAAAAAGGGGGCGTTTTTGCAGTTTATGATTATGACTGGCCACCCGTGTGTAATTGGGAAGCAGAGCTTGAATATAACAAACTTTCTGAGAAAGTAAAAGATATTGAGTCTTCACATCCTGATCTTAAAGATAGTTTTGTCCGATGGGACAAAAATGAACATCTTGCAAATATAACTAACAGCGGAAAATTCCGATATGTAAGAGAGATAGTTTTTTCAAATAGTGAAAATTGCCATGCACAGAGATTGATTGGTCTTGCCTTAAGTCGGGGAGGACTACAAGCTATTCTTAAAGCTAACATAAGTGAAGTTAAACCTTATTTGACAGACTTCGAAAAGAGGATACTAGATATTTACGGTAACACTGAATTTAAAATAGACTTTGGTTACCGGATGCGTATGGGCATAAAATAGATTTGTCCGATCTTACATTGATACCAAACGCAAAATCAATTTTCAGTCACTTTTATCTCTACCCAGAACTCTTGGTCATCTTCACTTAGATAAAGAGCTAGTCGTTCTAGAAACTTAGCAAGCTCTTCAGTCTTAAATTTACGTTTGATGTTGGTTAGCACGTTTTCTGGCTCTTTTGGGGGTATAGGGGCAGGGGTGATCGCATATGTGTATACGGTTTCTTCATTCGGAATAGTTGTGGGAACAGGAACGGGAGCTTTATCATAAGCTCTTTTTTCTTTTGGCTCTCCAATTTTAGGCACACCTCTCGTAGCTCTAATCTTGTCACGGAAATCAACAGCAGACTGACCGACCATCACGTTGTTTCCTTTAGATTTAGCCACTTGCATTTTCGCAAAAAAAGAGCTAAGGCTCGTAGCTGAACATTTCCAGCTATTACAAATTTCTGCATTAGTGTGTAGCCTTCTCATTTCGGCAGCAGCTGTTTGACTGCCTATAAAATCTAAAGCATCAAATTCTGCCCTACTTGGGATCTCACCAGTTTTAATCTTTTCAATCAGCGCATTCATTTCCATCTCTCCAATCGTGGTTACGTGTAGAACTCCAGGTGAAATCACGTTTCGTTTCTCAAATCCTTTTAAGCTTTCTGAAGGAGTTCGGACCGCTTCATGCTTTCGTAATCTTAGAGCACGACTATGAACACCATTCCCAGTTCTCTTCTGTTCTCGAATTTCGTCCCTGAGCATACGTTCAATTTCGGACATAGCATTACCCCGAACTTTCTTTTAGCAACAGTATTACCAATTCTATACGTAATTAACACTCTATACCATTAGAATTTTTCTGTTATAAAGTTTAACAAATTCTTCATACAAAATTCATGAAAAGGTAACAAATTTAGGTTATGATCAATACAATAGATAACCACTCTCCAGTGCATAGGTCATCCGTACAACCGACTGTTACTCGCTAGTTTAGCGGTTTACATAGAGATTTCTTTTTTCATTTTCTATCCTCCTCCTTCTTTTATACCCCTCTTAGAGAGGGGCTTTTTTTGAACTACTTTGATGGATATAAACTAACGCTTATATCCATCTTTAGGTCTTCAATAACAAGTACATTTAGACCCCAAGGGCGTAGTTGCTAAAAATACGCACCAGGTGCTCCAGGTGCTGCTAGCATCCTGTCTTCTGTCCCTACGGGGTATAACTAGGGTGTCACAAAAATTTTAAAGGTGAGGTATTTCTGTATAGAAATACCTCACCTTTAAAATTTTTGTGTATACCTGCTACAATCCTAAAAATATAAAGATATTACTTATCAAGTCAGGAAACAAGGTTGAGATCAGTAACAGCAGAGTAAGGAAAATTAAGATAAAGGTAAAGGCCCAGGCGATGACATTGAAAAATCTCGAATTTACATACTCACCCATAATGCTTTTCTTACTGGCGAGCAGCACCATGAAGATGAGGATGGGGGGCAAAAGAACCCCATTAACGACCTGGGTGGTCAACATGACGTTGTATAAGGACAAATTTGGCCACAAGACAATGGCTGCCCCCAAAACGATGAGGATGGTATAAAGCCAAAAAAACACTGGTGCTTCTTTATGAGATTTGCTAATCCCATGTTCAAAGCCGAACGCTTCACAAATAGCATAAGCAGTACTTAAGGGAAGGACAAACGCGGCCAACATAGAGGCACCGAGTAAACCGAAGGCAAACAGGAACGTGGCATATTGTCCGGCTAGCGGTTTTAAAGCGATGGCAACATCCTTGGCCGTTTCGATGGGGATCTTGTTGATGAAGAGTGTCGCAGCGGTGGCTACAATAATAAAGAAGGCAATGAGTCCCGTAAAAAAACTCCCGATCAAAACATCCCAGCGTGTATAATGATAATCCTTGGCGGTAATTCCTTTATCGACCACTGAAGATTGGACATAGAACTGTCCCCAAGGTGTAATGGTTGTTCCGATTACCCCGATGGCCATCAGTAAAAAAGCAGGGCTTCCTGAGAAAGTGGGGGTAATCGATTCGACAAAGACTTGATGCCAGGGTGGATGAACTATAATTCCAGAGATAACATAGCTGAAAAATGTCAAGCAGAGAAGTAGAAGGATTTTCTCCATTTTTCCATAGTCTGTCTTAGTGACCAGCCACCAAATAATAAAGGCCATGGCTGGTACAGCGAGATACTTACTTACCCCGAAAATTTCAAAACTTGTGGCAATCCCGGAAAACTCAGAAGCAGTGGTCCCTAGATTGGCAATTAAAAGAACACTCATGGCAAAGAAAGTCCATTTGACGCCGTAGTTTTCTCGAATCAGGTCCGCTAGTCCTCGACCTGTTACTGCCCCTGTGCGCGCGGAGATTTCTTGAGCAATGGCTAGAAGCACCGTGCTGACAAGCATGGTAAAGATCAGTGCATAGCCAAATTTAGCACCGGCTGCAGCATAAGTAGCGATGCCCCCGGCATCATTATCAGCAAAGGCGGTGACCATTCCCGGACCCATTACGGCAAAGAACATGGCGAAACGTACTTTTACGCTCATTCGCTATGCCCTCCTTTCGGTTGGTGACGGAGGGCGATCAGACTAGAGAGGATTTCTCCACGCGGGCGCTCCGGCATTAATAGTTCTAAGACATCGTCCACAGTGATGATGCCCAAGATTTGATCGTGATCATTGACGACGGGAGCCGCAAGTAAGCCATATTTGTGGATGATATCAGCCACTTTTTCGTGATCGTCATACGGGGAGATTTTTACGATTTTCTTATGCATTAAGTCTTTAAGTGGGGTTTCAGGAGAAGCTATGATCAACTGGCGTAGGGAAAGAACACCCTCAAGGGTTTCTTGTTCATCAACCACATAGACATAATAGATGGTTTCCGCTTCCGGGGCTAACCGTCTTAATTCGTTAATGGCTTGTTCAGCGGTAAGCCAGAAGGGTAAGCCAATATATTCCGTGGTCATTAGCGAACCAGCCGTGTCTTCCTCATATTGCATTAATTCCCGAACGTCCTCGGCATCATCAGATTCCATCAAACGAAGAATTTCTTCAGATTTCTCTAAAGACAACTCGCCAAGAATATCTGCGGCTTCGTCCGCCGGCATTTCTTCAAGGAGATCAGAAGCGCGGCTTTCATCCATCTGATTAATCATTTCAACTTGGGCATCCAATTCCATCTCGGCTAATGCATCGATTGCCTGTTGAGAATCAAGGGTATCTAGAAAATTCGCTCGTTGTTTATAGTCCATAGTTTCAATAATGTCCGCAATATCGGCGGGATGAAGTTGAAGTAGTTGTTCTTTCTCTCTAGTAAGTTGGAGGTCAGAGGTCCGATTTTCTAAAGGTTTAATATATTGGCAACCCACGAAGTTGTTCGCGATACGGCGCAATAAAAACTCAACCCCCAAGCGGCGGAATAAACCACGTACACCAATATCCACAGCCACCAAAACAAGGTATTGACGATCTTCGCGGGACACCAACGATAAGGCGATGTCATTTACTCGTACTAGTTTAGAACCTTCTAAATCAATAATCTGTTTATCTAACAACCATTTGCCAATTAGCGTTTCATCTTCATGCATCGGGCACGTTAATAAGGGATCAAAGGAGTTATTAAGGCGCAGCCCATCGGTATCCCAAGATACCACCCATTCAATGGGAATTAGAGCATGAAGCCCTTTGGCATATTGAATGCCGGTAACTTGGGGAGAGATACTGTCCCAACGCATGGTCATGTCCAGCAAGCGGCCAACACGACGTCCCTTGGCATCCCAGATCGGCTTTTTTGACAACTGACTAAAATAAAATTCCCCTAAAACTTTCAATTCATGCACTTACTTCCCTCCTTTTAGTGATGGAGCCTGGCACCTATTGTAAAAGTGACTCCATCCAATATAATCTAAAATGGTTGTACAGGGATGATATGGGCCAGAATCCATAAAACCACCTCCTTTAAATTCTCCCAATGACAGAATATCATAAGTGAGTAACAGAAAAAGACCTCTATTATAAATAGAAGGTCTTAAACACAAATGGTCAGGACCTCCCTACTCGTTGAGCTTTAGCACTGCATAGCGTAGAGTAGAGTTTGCTCAGCCACATTAAGTAAAACCTTATGTCGGTAGTACCTGTTCTACCCGTTGGCGTCTCTCGACATTTCTGGGCAGTGGCTTATGTTTATGCAGGAGCCTCACCTAACAGAGAATTAGATTATTAATACAATTTATTATATGCGCCATTCGGCAAATGTGTCAAGATTTTTGCGAAAAATTCAAAGATTGGCGGATTATATATTGTTAGATCAACATTTCTCTCAATTCCTCGAGGTGGCTAAATATTATATATGTGGACAATGAAAAAACAGATATTTCTAATACCCAAGTAATAGCTCTATTAAATGCCGGATGCTTTTCCTTTTTCTTTCTCTTTGTGTTATAATCTATAATGAATTAAATGATGTAAGTCTCGAGAGGAGGGTCTATGAATGGCGAAACACATTCAGACCATTGTGAAAGCAAACCTAAGTGCTACGGTTAAGACCGGAGGATGTGGTCAGTGTCAGACTTCATGTCAGTCTGCCTGTAAGACATCGTGCACGGTTGGTAACCAAGTATGTGTTAAATAAGCGTGTTGGCTAAATTCAAACATGGAATTTCAGAACCCACCCCGCTCACGGGCTGGGTTCTATTTCTGTTTCAATAGTAAGTAAGAAATTTTGTAAGGTTAGCAAGAAAGAGAGCGGATCTGGGTGTTGGATTTATTAAATCTTAAGGGATATTGTATTAAGGCTAATGTTCATAGTTATGTGCAAGGAGATTTATTTATAGCTCATGACGTCAATTCCGGTTCCCTGCATTTGCTGGATGAGAGGACGTTTAATGTCTTAAAAGCTAGTGAGGATTTGCAAGCACGGAAGGAAAAAATTACTCTGGAGGGGATTAACCGGGTCTTCGGACAAATGGAAAAACCAGTTCTTGCAGAAGAAGAACTGGCAGAGATCTTTGCTGAAATGGAAGACCTCCGTATGGAGGGGACGCTTTTTTCCGAGGAGGCAGAGGTAATAACGCCGAACTATCCGGAGAAGCCTATCGTTAAGGCGATTTGCCTACATGTGGCACATGACTGTAATTTGCGTTGCAAATATTGTTTTGCCGGGACAGGTACCTTTGGTGGTGGTAGAACATTGATGGATTTGGAAACGGGTAAAAAAGGCATCGATTTTGTTTTGGATTCATCAGGGCATAGGAGTCACTGTGAAGTTGATTTCTTTGGAGGAGAACCGCTACTTAATTTTGAAGTAGTTAAGGCTCTGGTCGAATATGGTAGGAAAGCAGCGGCGGCTCAGGATAAAACTATCAAATTCACGTTGACGACGAACGTCGTATTACTTAATGAGGAAATTCAAAATTATCTCGAACAAGAGGAGATTAGTGTGGTCTTGAGCTTAGATGGACGCCCGGAAGTACATGACCGGATGCGACCCTATGCGAATGGCAAGGGAAGTTATGCAAAAGTTGCCCCTCTAATCAAACAGTTTACAAATAAGCGCCCGGAAAGCTCGCCTTATGCGATAGGGACTTATTACTATGTTCGGGGCACGTATACGCATTTTAATTTGGATTTTGATCGCGATGTTTTGCACATGGCGGATTTAGGGATAAAGCAAATTTCGATGGAACCGGTTGTAGCAGGACCGCAGGACGCTTATGCCTTCCAAGCAGGAGATTTGGATAAAATCCATGCAGCGTATGATCGCCTTGGAGAGGAATTATTAATACGACGTGCGCAAGATCGAGAGTTTAACTTTTTTCATTTCAATGTCGCGCTGGATCAGGGACCCTGTTTGATCAAACGGCTTTCTGGGTGTGGAGCTGGTCATGAGTATGTGGCGATCTCTCCAGAAGGAGATCTTTATCCTTGTCATCAGTTTGTGGGACAGGAAGCTTACAAAATGGGTTCGCTTTATGACGAGTCCCCTCATCAACTTAAGGCTAAGGTGGTTAAGGACTTCCGAACTGCAAATGTCTATGCAAAATCGACTTGTCGAGAGTGTTGGGCTCGCTTTGCCTGTAGCGGCGGGTGTCATGCTGCTAATGTGGCCTTTACCCAAAAGCTGACAGAGGTATATACTTTGGGGTGTGAGCTCCAGAAAAAACGGTTAGAAGTTGCATTCTATGTGAAAATCAAAGAGATTCAACAAAATCATTCTGTTAGGACAGTGGTCCCCGAAGTGCGCTGTTAGAAGTTTGCAGGTTTGATGACTAGTGAAGGTATGTTACAATGGTACTCAGTATAATATTTCAAGGGGGTGAGCCGTATGATGGGGAAATACCATCGTAGATTTGCTGCGGTTCTTGTAATTGTGATTTGTTTTGCTATGATTGTGTCGGGAGGCTCGATGTTTTTTAGCGGTGGTCCCGTGCCCCCTGCCCAATCAAACACAGCGACGAATTCTCCTAACACTGCGGCAAATTACCAGGCCCAAAAAGTGCGCTTAGCGGCGATTGCAGAACGTGCCAAGGCAGATCCTGGCAATGTACAACTCCAAAATGACTTGGGGAATGAATATTATGATGCAGGGGTGGCAGCCCAAAGTGTAGCGCCAACTGAGGCTCAGGTGAACTTTAAACAGGCGGTAGAGGCTTATCAGAATGTATTAAAAACTAATCAAGATACTAATGTTATGGTGGACATGGCAACTGCTGCTTTTTACAGCGGGGATAACGATCTCGCAGATAAGACGTTTAAAGAGGCGTTAACCCTTAAACCAGATCACTTTAATGGGTTGGCCAATTATGGGGTTTTTCTAGCTGAGGCAAAGCAAGATCTGCCAGGGGCTATTATCCAGTGGCAGAAAGCTCAGAATTTAGCACCAGATAGTTCGGAAAAAGCACGGCTAGGAATGTTTATAAGCCAAGCCCAAAGCCAACTTAAGGGTTCTTCGAACAATGGGACCTCAAATCCAGCAACGAATGGTATGTCTAATCCTACATTGAAAACGCAAAAGTAGAGGCACGATGTATCGTGCCCCTATTTTTAGTAAGATGTCCTCCAAAGCACTAGCCCTCTTTTGGGATTTATTGATATAATTAATTAATTCGAAGGGAGGAACTACAAATTGCATTTTACAACACTAGCGAGCGGAAGTTCCGGAAACGCAATTCTCGTGGGAGAGGACAACAGGCATCTGCTAGTGGATTGTGGGATCAGTGGTAAGAGCTTCTTACATAACCTCTCAAGCTTAAACATAGCATGCTCAGAAATTGAAGGAATTGTAGTTACCCATGAACATGTAGACCATATTCGTGGAGTGGGTGTGCTCGCCCGTAAATTAAAGATACCAATCTATGCCACTGCCGGGTTGTGGGAAGCGATGAGTGGTTCCTTAGGCAAGGTAGCAGAAAATCAGCGAATTGATGTTCAAAATTCATTTTCCTGTGCGGGGCTGGATGTCTTGCTCTACCCTACGTCTCACGATAGTCGGGAAAGTTACGGATTAAAAGTCTCACGGCCGAAAAAGAAGGATAGGCGGAAACTGGCAGTTGGAATCGCCACAGACAGTGGCAGAATCACCGCAGAGATGCATCAGCATTTGAAAGGTTGTGATGCCTTTGTCGTTGAAGCGAACTATGATGATGAGCAGTTGTGGAAGGGATCTTATCCATGGTATCTGAAAAAAAGGATCAGCGGACACTATGGGCATCTAGAAAATAAGCAGTTGGCCGAAGGGCTTTCGGAATGGATCGCAGAAAACACCCAACGGGTTGTATTGGCTCATTTAAGTGAAGAAAACAATACTCCGGAAATTGCGTTGTCTACCGTTTGGCGTGTTCTGAATGAGTTGAATATATCTAAAAAGTGCCCTGATGTGCAGGTACAGGTTGCTCCGCGGCATACGCCGCATGAATTGATTATTTTAAGGGAATAATAGGTTGTGGAGGTTGATTTTGAGTGAGCTATTATAACGATAAAAATAATTATTCAGGTAAAAGACCCGGATTTATTGCGACGGTTGTAGTTGCTTTGATTAGTGCCTTACTAGGAGGAGTCATGGCAGTAGCACTGATTCCTTCGATATATGGCAATAAACAATCGGCACCTACAAGTCAAGTAATCTTAAATAGCGGGACAACAACCCCTATCGTCAAAACGGATGGAGCCACTAATTTCCCGGTCGCTCAGATTGCCAAAGCTACCGGGCCAGCGGTTGTCGGGATTGCTAATTTTCAATCAAGTGGGAGTATATTCGGTGGTGGAGGACTGGCAGAAGCAGGAAGTGGCTCGGGTTTCATTATTGATGCGCAGCATGGCTACATTGTTACGAACAATCATGTGGTTGCAGGAGCAGAAAAGCTCGTCGTGAGTCTGGCCGATGGCCGAAATATTACCGCAAAACTGGTGGGTGCCGATGATCGTACGGATTTAGCGGTGGTTCAGATTGCAGACACAAAAAACTTAACGGCTACGCAACTAGGAGATTCGACAATACTTCAAGTTGGTGAACCAGTGGTCGCGATTGGAAACCCCGGTGGGCAAGAATTTGCACGCTCAGTGACAGCGGGCGTTGTTTCCGCAACAAATCGAATCTTAGATCTCCCTGGAGAAGCCAGTTTTAACCTCATCCAGACCGATGCAGCCATTAATCCAGGCAATAGCGGTGGGCCGCTTGTCAATTACCAGGGTCAAGTGATCGGAATTAATTCGGCTAAAAATCAAGAAGCAGGATTTGAGGGTATGGGTTTCGCCATCCCAATCTCAGATGCGTTACCAACAATTAAACAACTAATCGAAAAAGGGTATGCAAGTCATCCCGGGCTCAATGTCCAGATAGATCCTCGGTATACGGCTGAGTATGCTAGTCAACGGGGATGGCCAGCTGGTGCTTATGTTTCCAAGGTCACGCTTGGTGGCCCGGCTGATCGCGCCGGAGTTAAAGCGGGTGACGTTTTGACGAAGATGAATGGCAAGGAAATCAAAAGTTCGCTTGAGCTAACCCATGAGTTGTTTAAATATAATCCAGGTGACAAGGTTACCGTTACGATTTTCCGCAATAACAAGACACAGGACGTTTCAGTAACGCTCGCGGAAATCAAGTCGCAATAAGCGAATTGGATTACTAAGTGAGTATTAAAGATTACTAAGTGAGTATTAACGGTCGTTGAGAGGGAGGCAAAATGTCTCCCTTTTTGTACCAGTAGGGGCACGATGCATCGTGCCTATCTCCGTAGCGTCCTATGTTGAATAATTAATTGTGTCTGTTCCGCCACGAGGGCACGATGCATCGTGCCCCTACCTAACTGGTAAAGTTGAACTCGCTCCAAGTATGCAGTATTATTTAGGACAAGAGTAAAGATTGATAGAAAGTATGACCATATTTAGAGAGAAAGGTTGATAGCGGATGGAAAACAAGTCCACCTCGAATTTTCTTAAGAACATTGTGAATGAGGATCTAAAGTCAGGTAAGGTCGATCATATAATCACGCGGTTCCCACCAGAGCCCAACGGCTATTTACATATAGGACATGCTAAATCCATCGTTTTGAACTTTGAATTGGCCGATGAATTTAAAGGTAAGACCCATCTCCGCTTCGATGACACAAACCCGGCTAAAGAAGATACGGAATATGTAGAATCCATCAAGGAAGATGTGCTGTGGTTAGGGTATGAATGGGATGAATTATTTTTTGCTTCAGATTATTTTGAGGAAATGTACAAACGGGCAGTGATACTTATCAAAAAGGGTAAAGCGTATGCGTGTGATTCCACGGCAGAGGAAATACGGAAAATGCGCGGATCTCTGACAGAGGCAGGCCAATCGAGCCCTTACCGCGATCGATCAGTTGCAGAAAACTTGGAGTTGTTTGAACGCATGCGGAACGGGGAATTTAAGGACGGGCAAAAGGTCTTACGTGCTAAGATAGATATGGCTTCACCAAACATAAATATGCGGGATCCTGTCCTATATAGGATCGCGCATGCGACCCATCATAATACAGGGGACAAGTGGTGTATCTACCCCATGTATGATTTTGCCCATCCGTTGGAGGATGCTATAGAAGGAGTCACACACTCAATTTGTACGTTGGAATTTGAGGATCATCGTCCCTTGTACGATTGGGTCATTCGAGAATGTGAGATGGAGAAGGTTCCTCACCAATATGAATTTGCTCGCTTAAATATTACGAATACGGTCATGAGTAAGCGGAAGCTGAAGCAACTGGTGGATGAGCATGTAGTGGACGGTTGGGATGATCCGCGGATGCCTACGATATCGGGACTGCGACGCAGAGGGTATACGGCAGAGGCAATTCGTAATTTTGCGCGGGAGATCGGGGTAGCTAGGGCAGATAGTGTTGTAGACAGCAAAATGCTAGAGCATTTTATTCGGGAAGACTTAAAGCTTAAAGCACCGAGAACGATGACCGTGCTCGAGCCACTTAAGGTGGTTATCACGAATTATCCAGAGGATCAGGTAGAGATGTTGGAAGCTGAAGTCAACCCAGAAAACCCAGAGATGGGTTCGCGGCAAATTCCTTTTTCTCGTGAAATTTATATTGAACAAGAAGACTTTACAGAGAATCCCCCCGCCAAGTACCATAGACTGTTCCCTGGAAATGAGGTTCGCCTAAAAAACGCCTATTTCATCAAATGTAATGCTGTGATTAAAGATGAGTATGGAAAAGTCAGCGAACTGCAATGTACTTATGATCCGGATACTAAGAGCGGATCGGGCTTCACAGGGAGAAAAGTCAAAGGAACGATCCACTGGGTGGAAGCTTCACAGGCTGTGCCAGCTGAGTTCAGATTATATGAAGCTCTGATTTTGGATGAGGCTATGACGGATGAAGCCTCTTTTCTGGAGCATATTAACCCCAAATCTCTGGAGATCGTCCATGGATTTGTGGAGCCAAACATTAGAGATTCAAAGCCACAAGATAAATTCCAATTTTTTCGACATGGTTATTTCAATGTTGATACTTTAAATTCAACGCAAGGGCATTTGGTTTTTAATAGGATAGTGTCTTTGAAGAGTTCCTTTGAATTACCAAAGAGTTGAATTTCTTACTGTCCTTACATGCATATACAAAAGGAAAAAGATCGACCGCATTGCCGGTGGATCTTTTTCCTGTCTTATAACC
>Ga0209415_10005116_pt1 | contig 23707 bp, 23 predicted proteins | sample PeaSoiSIISIP2007_FD_187696 | JGI IMG/M metagenome (GOLD analysis project Ga0209415, IMG submission 187696) | Peat soil microbial communities from Weissenstadt, Germany - SII-SIP-2007 (SPAdes) (version 2) | ecosystem: Environmental > Terrestrial > Soil > Wetlands > Peat | place: Germany... | reverse complement strand
CGCCGCCGCTTCACTGATCCGCATCCTTTTCCGTCAGGAGCGCGTCATCCAACGCGAATTCCGCCACGCGCCCTCGCTCGACGACGATATCCGAGGTCCCGCCGATCAACAGCAAATGTTCGGCCCCATCCCGGCGCACCAGAACCAGACGACGCCGATTGTCGAGTGGTAAAACCTCCAGAATGGACAACCGCCGTTGCCGCCGTCCACGCGCCATAATCCCGCCAGCGGCGAAACGCCGCCCCAGCCAGGCCGCCACGCCAATCAGCGCAATCACCACGCCGAACGCCAGCAAACTCCGTAGATAGATGTCCCAATCCATTCTTTGTCCCGCTCTCGACCGTCACTCTTTATCCGACGGGCCGCCGCAGGCGATCAGACGCTCTTCCAACTCCCGGGTCAACTGATCGAGTTTGTTGATCAGCGCCAGCATATCGTCCAACAAGCTTTGCCCATCTTCGCGCGGCATGGCCTGAACAGTGTCGCACACGGCGCGCACCCGTTCCTCCAGCGCAGACAAATCGACCAATTTGCCGCCAGCCAAAAGGCGGCGCGCCGTCATCGCCAGCGACGACACTTTGACCAACTCTTCCCGGATTTCATCCGTATGGATCATCGCTCGCCCCCCTCACCTGACGGAAAGGCGGTTAACGCGCGCTGATTGGCCTGATAGACATAGGCCAGAATTTCGGCGACAGCCATGAATGCCTCAAGAGGGATCACACTATCAACATCGACCGCGGACAGGAGCTGCGCCAAGTCGGCATCCTCCCGCACCTTGACGCCGTTCGCGAAGGCCTGCTCAAGAATGGTCTTGGCCAAGGCTCCACGGCCACTGGCGATCACCTTCGGCGCCTCGTCCCCCCGCTCAGGCTTAAAGGACAGGGCGACGGCGATATCTTGTTTCGACCCCTTTGTCGTCTTGGGTTCGTCCACGGCGTTAACCCTCGGGTGTTGAAAAGCAACCATGCCCTGTTCGCCTTTAAGAAAGGCTTAAATGAGCATCGTTCAATTGCCGTTTCGATAATGACACCCGCCTTTGTTTTCGGCAGGCTGACTTGGTACCATTTCTCGTTGATCGGAATCGGTCAACGACTCCTCTCGCCGGGCGGAACACCTCCGCATTACCAAAATCGGCTCAACTTGCGTCAAGGACATGCGTCATGAAAATCAGCCGCCGCCAGTTTCTGATCGGGAGCGCGCTTGCCGCCTCCGGATATGCCATGCCTACGCTGGCGTCCGAACGAAAGATTTTCGACGGACATTGTCACATCATCGACCATGCTTTCCCGATCATTTCGAACCAGGGCTATATCCCGCCCCATTTTCCGCTCGACCAATATTTGTCGACCGTAAAACCTCTTGGCGTTTGCGCCGGCGTGATCGTCTCCGGATCGTTCCAAGGCTTTGATCAAACATATTTGGAGGCTACGCTCCCGAAATTGGGAGCAGGGTGGGCCGGGGTCACCCAAGTCCCGGATGACATTGCCGACGCCGAAATCGCCCGTTTATCGGCCATCGGTGTCCGCGCCCTGCGCTTCAATATGTTTCGCGGCCGCATCGACAGCGTCGATGACCTGATCGCACTGGCGACGCGGGCTTACGATATCGCCGGGTGGCACGCCGAGATCTACGCCGATGCCGCAGCCCTGAAACCGCATGTCGACAGGCTCGCGAAGTTGCCCCAAATCGCCATCGATCATCTGGGGATGACGGAAGCCGGCCTCCCCGTTGTGCTGGATCTCGTTTCCGCCGGAGCCAAAATCAAGGCGACAGGATTCGGCCGCGTTCAGATGAATGTGCCGAAAGCCCTGGAATCGATTGCCTCCGTTCGACAAGACGCGCTTGTGTTCGGAACCGATCTTCCCTCGACGCGCGCCCCGCGGCCCTTCGCGACCACGGACATCGAACTTGTGGAGCGAACACTTGGCGTCGAGCTGGCAAGACACGTCTTCTGGGACAATGCGCAGACGCTTTACCGCTTCGAATGACGGTTCTGGAGATCGTTACTCGGCGCCACGCGGCTGCCCGTCGACCGGCAGCCGCATGACGAACGTCGCGCCTCCGCCATGCGTGTCTTCCAGGAAGAGCGTTCCGCCATGCCTGTTCGAAATGACGTCGAGACAGATGGAAAGCCCTTGGCCGGTTCCCTTTCCCACCGATTTCGTGGTGAAGAATGGGTCATAGATTCTGTCGCGAATGGCTGACGGTACACCGGACCCACTGTCCGCCACCTTGATCTCGACCATGTCGCCATCCTGTCGAGACGAAATGACGATTCGCCCCAGTTCGGTTCGCCCAAGGGATTTGATGGCATCCGCCGCGTTGACGATGAGGTTGAGCAAGACCTGATTGATGTCGGCGGGAAAACAGACCACGGGGGGCAATGCCGGGTCCAGATCGATTTCGATTTGAGCCGCCAGCTTCCATTCGTTGCGTGAAATGGTCACAGCGGTATCGATCGCTCTGTTGAGATCGGTCGCCGTTTTTATCGAGGTCCCCGGATGGGAAAATTCCTTCATCGATCGCACGATGTGCGCCACATGGGCCACGCCGTCCAATGACTCATTCGTCGCCACAGGGAGTTCTTCGAGCAGATAGTCGACTTTGTTGGCACGAAACAACTCTTCGATCGCGACACCGACATCCGGCGCCATGCGACCCTGCGCCACCATCTCGGCCACCCCCCTCACCGCTTTGCCGATTTGATCGAAGGACGTCTTGAGAAACACCAGATTGTCACCGACATATTGGATCGGCGTATTGATTTCATGGGCGATTCCCGCCGCCAGCTGGCCGACACTGGCCAGGCGAGACGACAGAAGCGCCTCACGCTGTGCCTGCTTGAGCGCCCCGATCCCTCGAAAAGAAATAACAGCGGCGTGACCATGTCCATCCTCATCAAGGCGGGACACGGTAAAAGCGACATTCAGATAGCGTCCAGCCGGAAGCAGTCGGAAAAATGCATCGTCTTCAATGATGCTTTCGCCGGTTTCAAGAACGTGATGGAAGGGGCCGGCGGCAAAGGACACATCGTTGTCGTCGACCACCAACATCATCACCACATCCAAACCGCGCCCGATCAGGCCGTTTGCCTCCAACATCCGTTCTGCCGCTTTGTTGGCGAAGACAATCGTCCCACTGCCATCCACCAGCAACACGCCTTCAAAAAGGCCAGCCGTGATCGCAAGAAGCTGTTTCCGGCTTTCTCTCAGTTCCCGCTCGGAACGGGCATGAATGACGATGGACTGAATCTCTTCAGACGTCTCGGCCATCTCGGCGAAAAGATCCGTCAATTGGCCGGCGTTGCGTGAACGCAAATCATTAAGAAGCTCGACGCGGGCCAGTCTCCTAGAGGTAAAGTAATTCTGAAAAAACGCGTAATGAATTGGAAATGTTTCCATGAAACAATCTTCGAAATGATCACCATGCTTTACGTCAAAGAAGAAGATAGCACTGAGTGTTTGATTTACATTTATCCCAAACAACTCTCCAAATGTGGAAAACCCCGCCACAGGGCATTCCCACACCCACTTCATATTCTTTGTATTATCTTGATTGACGAGTCTGCGCAAAATGCAATCATTGAGGATCGCCGCCACCGGTTGCGGTTTGTTGCGCAGAAAGATCTCCATATCCAGCCTCGTCTGGTCGACAAAATCCGTCGCCTCCAGAAGGTGAAGCCGGTCTCCGGTATGGACATCGCAGAAGAAGGAGACCCGCCCCTTGTCGAGCTCGATCCTTGCCACGGATCGAACGAAAAGTTCCCCATTGAGTTCGATCCCAAACGTATGATTGCCCAGTCGCGTCTCAAGATCCTCGGGCCGGCAATCAAGGACGTGACACATCGCGGCAACCGCCGACAAAATCGAGAATTCCGGTTGCAGGACGACCGTATCAATCGTCCGCTGGTCCGGATCGGCTTTCAGAACCACAAAGGATTTGTCGGTTTTTCGAAAATTCTGGCTTTTGAACGCCCCGTAGCGTTTTCCCGGAGCGAGTTTCAGAAAGGCGACGACGGCATGGTTCTCGACCACCTGTCTCCCGTCATAGATATAAGTATTTTTGAAGTCGGTCTTGCCGCCGGCCGAGCCCCCGACGAACAAACAGGGAAATTTGGCCGATCGATAGACCGCCTCCATGAAGACATTTTCGCAATTGGACAGACCATCGACGAACGTGAGCGCCAAAGAATCCTGTGCATTCAGGAGGAAGGGAAGACTGATTGAGGCTAAGGATTGGCAGATACGAACAACCCGTTCGTCCCGTCCGCACGCTGCCCCCCCCTGCCGGATGTCTTGATTGTGCAAGGAAATGGCGTGGATAGACGCCTCAGCGATGAGATCAGGCGAAAAAACCTGCACCACCACGCTCAGCCATGCTGTTCCCGTGGGCTTATAGAGAGCCCCATCCGCCTGAGAACACAATTCGCCCGCCGTGGAAATCGCCAGCAGCGGTGCGTCGCCGGCAAGCCGTCGCAGGCCCGAAGAAACACGGGCAAAATCTACGTGGGGAGACACGAAGGCGAGAACGATCCCCGCCGTCCGTCCCCCGAAGCGAAAGACGTCGAAGGACAAATTGGAAAGCGTCCCGTCGCTCTCCACCACGCGAACCAACGGCTCAGACGCCTCGCCCAGTGTCGACGATGTGCCGCCGACATGACAGGATTCAGTCATTGCCGCTTTTTCGGCAACCTTGGTCGGGAATGGCATCGGAGCCTCTTTCTCGTCCCACCCGGGATCGCACGGACACGAATCGTCGCCCACGACCACTACGCTGACGACATTGATCCGAGATTGTCAATCCTCGCCATACAATCGGCCGTCGATCAATTAATGCCCGACAACCCGCCCGACCGCATGCGCTTCTTGTAATTGCTCATAAACGTCTGGAACCCTTCCGCCTCTTTAATTTTTGCGGCAATCGCAGGCATGTCCGGAAGATCCCGATCGAGAGCGCTGGTCAACAACGTAAAACCATCCGCATAGGGTGTTCCGACCAATGCCGGCCCAAAATTCCGCCGAAGCGCCGCCAATCCGCGCTCATCGTTACTCAAAGCCAGCGCTGTCGCCCAATTGACCACCAGCCGAGCTGAAACATCGTCAAGAGTGGCACCGTGGTCCGGCCGGGACACCATGGCCTCGAAAGCCAACGCCGCATTCGGCCAGTCCTGCTTGCGCCAATAGATTTCCGCGCGCAATTGCGTCGCCTCACTGCTGGCATCGCCCACCAGCAGTTGAATGGCGTCGGGAACGCGGTTGAGATCAGCCAAAGCCCGTGCCCTCAGATGTTTGCGCTGACGCTGCAATTCCACCGGCAGTCCGTCAACCTCGCTCCCCTGCAAGGCATCCAATGCCGGTTGCGGTTGCTGGTTGAGCAAATCCAGCAACGCCAATTGCGCCCCGACGCGGCCTTTGTCGAGCCCCTGAAGCCGAAAAGAAACCTGGTGCTTCAGGAGGTCCGCCGCCCGGTCGAGCAGATCAACCGCGGCAAGACGATCCGCCAACCGGCGGATCATTTCATCGCCTTTGGCGCCAGTGGGAGTCAAATCGCGAAATTCGTCGTAAAGCCCGATCGCCGAAACCGGCGACATGATATCCGCGGCCCCATCGAGATACAGTTTGGAAAAAGTATCGGACATCATCTTCGATACCGCCGGCGTCCCCTTATTGTCAGGATAATTGTTGATCAAGGACCGCAAAGACCGCAATGCATTGGGATAATCGCCGGCCTGACTCTGCAATTCCCCAAGTCGCCTCAATAAGCCAAACTCAAAATTTTCCTCGCGCCAGGAAAACCGCAGCCGATCGAGCTTGTCAGCCGCGATTTGCGGCGTGATGCGCCCCATCTTCAGCAACAGTTCCGTCGACGCCAACAAGGCCTTGGCACGATATTCGCGGTTATTTCCCGTGGCGGCGTGATCATAGTCGTCGAGCGCCCGATCGAATTGCCCACTCATCTCGTTGTAGGCGCCGTGAATATAGTCAAGCAGTACCTCGTCTCGCGGAGAGAGAAGAGAGCGATCGAGAATATCCAGAGATTTCTGGGCGGCATCGTCGTCGCCGGCGGCGATCGCCGCTTTAGCCGAGATCACCGCCATCGGCCACATCAAGGGCTTTGGATAATTGCCGATGATGGGTAATCCAGCTGCCAGGGCGGGGCTCCAACTGGCCGGAGACTCGCTTGCGGCCGCATGGGCGGCCGCCTGCCACACGCGGCTTTCCGGATCATCCTTGACCAACGGACTGTCCAAGTCGGCCATGGCCATGTCCCACCGCCCCATCAACAGTTGGCAAGCCCCCCGCAAGGCACGGTACGGACCACTGTCGACAAGGGTCGGTTCTTCATCCGCCGCCATGCGCAAGTATCCCAACGCTTCCGCAGCAAACCCGTTGGCGAAAAAGAATTGAGCCGCCTCCATATGCGCGCCACTTCGGCCTGACGGAGGAATCATCGACAACCCGGCTTCGAAAGTGCGCCGCTCCTCGGCAAACGCTTCGGGGCCGCCGCGTTTCCAGGTGCCAACGTCGAAGAACCCCTCGCGCGACGACCGTTTCACGGAGGACACCGGACGACTGGCATCGGAGGACAATCGCAATCCTGCGCCGGTCGGCATTCCGATGGACACACTCCCCCGTGTCGACCGCACATCGAGCCCATCGACATGAGACACCAGGGCGATCCCCTGGATGGTGGGAAGAAGTTCGACATCCGGGGTATCACGGCCCGGAAAAACACCGGCGCCCAACGTGATCACCGGCACCACCAGCATCGTATCGCCAACCTCGGGATCGGGCAGCGTCACCACGTTACCCGCTTCGGCCACATTGAGGACGATGCCAATTCCGTTGGTCAGGGTTGCCGGCGCCGTCACCGGGATCGGATCTTTCGGTTCGCCTGGCTGTTGCATCAAATCGACCACCCAGAGCAGACCATCACGTCTTACGCTTGGCGCATAATCCGGCTGGACCACCAGACGCAAGACCGTTGCGTCGCGATTGGCGATTTGCTCGACCGCAGTGACAGCGTCCCCTCCCAAACGACGCAGCAGTTTGGTATCGACGTCCTGCTTACGATCGAAAACGAGCCATAGATAACCGGCACGGCGAAAAACGGCTGCGGCCACCGGCTTTTCCCAGGACACACTGAGACTGAACGCCTTTTCGGCATCGACCGGCAATGAACCGGTCGTAACCGCCGGCCGTTGAGCGGCGGTCGCCGGTGGCGGCGGATTGGCGTCACGAGGTGGCTCGACGTTCGGCTTCATGGTTGCCGGAACCGGCGTTTCGGCTGCTGGCGGCGATGGTTGGGCCGCATTGGGCGCGGTTTTTGCCGTCTCTTTTGACGCAGGTGTCGTTTTGATCGACGACGGCCCTGGGGCCGGAGCCGTCATCGCCAAGCTTTCCGACGGCAGCTTTGGCCGTTCTTCCGGCACCGAAGGCTTTACGGTCGGCAGCGCGACGTCGCTTCCCGGCGGCGGGGCCAACGGCACCGTCGCCGCCGCCGGCAGGGGGGGCGCATTGCCGTCGCGGACGACATCGACAACGATTTTGTTACCGGAAACGAAGTGCCGCAAACGAGCATTCGCCGGTATGGAGAACACGACGGTCGTCGCCTTGGCGCCGCTCTCGGCAGAGAGAACGGCAACATCGGACGGCAACACTCCCCGCATTTCCGGCACGTCCAGACGAGCCGGTTTGGCGAAGGTTACCGTGGCGCGTCCGTCCTGCTTCTCCACCTTGTAATCCACCAGTTGCGGCCAGGTGAACACCAAACGGTTGAAGCTGCCATGTTCACCCGAACGAAACTCAACGACCGGGGAAGACGATGGCCCTGCCCCGCCAGAGCGGGGTTTCGAGCTCGGTGTTGGTGGAGCGGAACTATTGGAAGAAGGCGCGGCCGATGAGGGCGGAGCGGACTGTGGCAACGGGCTTTGCGGCAGAAGAGAGAGCGGAGCCCCCCCGTCATCGGGAGCGGACTGAGCCGCCACGGAGACAACGAACGTCCCCGAAAAGACAACAGCCAACAAGAGACGTCGAAGCATCTTCACCCCGAGCCTCAAGGCCCCCGCCATCGTCAAATATTGTCGAACAGAGCGTCGATGGAGGCCTGATCGTGGGCCTTCTCCGGAAGCTGAGGACCATTCAGCAGATCCTCATCGGTGACTGGCGCATTTCCATCCAACGCCACGCCGTTCAACTCGGAGCCTTGAATTTCCGGCCCGAACGCGACGACCAGGGCGTCGATACGTTCTTCAATATGCTTCAGCGCCTTGACGACCTTGGTGATGCGCTGGCCGGTAATATCTTGGAAATTACAAGCCTCATAGATGAGAGTGGTCTGCTCCGTCAGCCGCGACGCTGTTTCCGAAGGAAGCTCGCTGGTCAGCAATTCCAGCTTTTCCGCCGCATCGAGAATGGAATTGGTCGCATTCTCGGTCGCTCCGACGATTGCATCCAATTCATCGGTCGCCGAAGCGATATATTGATTCTGGATATCTTGCGGCTTAAGCGCGGCGATCTCGACCTTGGCGTTGTGAATATAGGCGGCGAGTGACTGCACCTCGCCATAAAGCTTGAGATCGCCGGCCGAAACATCCCCGGATAGGGATGTCAGAAAAGAACGCACAACGTCGCCCACATCCTCGACCTTGACCGTATCACCCAGCTGCTTGCGCAGCGCCTCGAGATGCAAGGCGAGATCGCGATCAACGGTCGACGACATGGAACGTCTCCTCAGAACTCGCCAAGGACACTGACCATCTTGGCTTGCAGAGTTTCGGCGTTGAAAGGCTTGACGATATAATTGGAAACGCCCGCCTCTTTCGCGGCGATGACGTTTTCAGATTTGGATTCCGCGGTGACCATGATGAAGGGGGTATTCTTCAGCTTGGCGTCGCTCCGAACTTCCCGCAGAAGCTGCAGGCCGGTCATCGGCTCCATGTTCCAATCCGAGATTACCAAACCATAGTTGCCGCCACGCATCAATTGCAGGGCCATCGACCCGTCGGTCGCTTCATCGATATTTACGAAGCCAAGCTGCCGCAGGAGGTTGCGGATGATACGCAACATGGTCTTGTAATCGTCCACAATCAAAACATGCATGTTCTTGTCGACTGCCATCCGTCACTCCTTTTACGCCACTCTGCAAATTGCCAGTCGGCCGCAACAGTGGTTTTGTGGTCTAGTTAAAATACGGAACTTCACTGGGATCAAGTGTTTTTCTTTCCGTTTGGTTAACCGCCGCTTCGACCTTCGGTTTTTGTAGCACGCCGCATCGCGATCGCATCGGTAATCGTCTTCGCAACCGACGGATCCATCGCCTCCATGACCGGAGCAACTTTCTGTTCTTTCATGCGGGTTAAGACGCCCAGCAGAACCGGCATGTCGAGTTGCTCGAAGATGCGCGCGGCATCCTTCGGCTTCATGTTTTCGTAAATCTTGACCAGGCTTTTCATCTTGCCATCGTCCTGGTCGTCAACTTGCTTCAACATGGATTCGACATTGGCTTGCAAACTTTTCATTTCGGCAATTTTCTTGTCGATCCTGCCTTCGGCGGCTTTGATCATATTCTCGCGCAAATCGAGATCGCGTTGCCTGGCATCCAAAGACTCGCGACGCTCCGACAACTTCTGCAAGACATCGACTTCATTTTGGGTAAACGTCGGGGGTTCACCCTCGGAAGCGCTGGCCGAGGACAATGGCGCCGGAGACGATGCCGACGAGGACGATGAGGCCGGCGAAGCTGGCGCAGCGGTGCTGACGGCCCCTCCGGCGGACGAAGGCGTATCGGCGTTGACCCCGGTTGGTGACGCTTGTCCCCGCTTGCGCCCCCCCGGTGGTGGGGGTTGCTGCGCCTGCAGCACGTTCAGCGTCACCGAAGGCACATCGATAGAGGCCAGCCCCTTCCAAATGTCATTGACGCGTACCGACAACATCAGAACAGCCACGAAAATCGTCACAGGCAACAAACGAATGCCAGGCGTCGTCCGCGCCTTGATGATACCAGGCGGGCGAGAGGGGGATGGGGCGGAAGGCTTCGTCTTGCTGGCCATGATCCACGCCTTTCCGATTAACGAACAGCTTGCAGAGCGCGCAGCAATTCGCGCTCCGCTTCCGAGCGGTCGTCATCCATGTCGTCATTGGTGTCGGCCGATAACGCGCCGCCCATCGAAGAGGCCGAAAGCGGTCGCGTGGCGGGCCCCCGCAATGGAGCGCTCGACGCGGACGCCGGCGACGGCTTGGCCTCTCCACGCGCCGAACGCACCGACCCCTCGAGACGATTGGCCATCGTGTCGGCGCGTTCGATCATGAACGCCAAATCGTCACGCAGAGACTGCGCTTTTTCCACTCGGTCAATCAGCGTCGAACTGGCCTCTTCCGAAGCCCGCTTGAGTTTTGGAATGCCCGCTTCGGCACGCGCCGTCGCATCATTGAACGCGGCCACCAGCTTGGCCAAATCATCCCGATTTTTGCGCAGTTGGTTGAGCTTTTTGTTGAGGACGGCCGCATAAGCGATGGTCGCCGCCAACAAAACGGCAATGATGAGATCAAGAATGAGTTTGTAATCCATCAAACCTTCTCCTTCTTGATCTTCTCATCGATCCGAATGGCGATATGCGTCCCCTTGCGCCCCATTTTTCCGCCAAACATCGGCACGTCGCCGCATCGCAATTCAACCGTCGAGTCGGGCATGGCGTTCAGCATGATCTTCGAGCCGACCCTAAGCCCTAGGATATCACGCAACGGCATCACCTGTTCATCGAGCACCGCTTCCATCTCCACGTCGGTCAGCCACAGTTCTTCGGCCAAGTGGGTTTCCCAAATGGAGTCGCGGCCGAACTTTTCGCCCATGAACATCTGGAGCAGCAACTCGCGAACCGGCTCCAGGGTCGCATAGGGCAACATGAGTTCGAGACGGCCGCCGCGGTCTTCCATGTCGATGCGGAGCTTGGCGACGATCGCCGCGTTGCTGGGCCGTGAAATGGTCGCGAAGCGGGGATTGGTTTCCAGACGATCGAAGCGGAAGGTCACCGGCGACAACGGATCGAAAGCGGCTGACAAATCCGCGAGCACCACATGCACCATGCGCTCGACCAAATTGCGTTCGATGGTGGTGTAAGGCCGCCCTTCGATTCGCATCGCGGCGGTTCCGCGCCGCCCCCCCAAGAGCACGTCGACGATCGAATAGATCAGCGACGAATCGACGGTCAACAGGCCGTAATTATCCCACTCTTCAGCCTTGAAGACCGCCAACATGGCCGGCAAGGGAATGGAGTTCAGATAGTCGCCGAAACGCAAGGATAAGATGTTGTCGAGCGAAACTTCCACATTGTCGGATGTAAAATTGCGCATGCTGGTCGACATCATGCGCACCAGACGGTCGAACACGACCTCCAGCATGGGAAGGCGTTCGTAGGAAACCAGCGCAGAGTTGAGAATCGCCTGGATACCGGAGCGATCACCGCCGCCGCCGGCCGAATCGTCGAACCCCAAGAGCGAGTCGATTTCGTCCTGATTGAGGACGCGCGTCGAAGGCCCGGCCCCCATGGCATCGGCGTCGGCATCGCCACCTTCGCCGGCGTCGTCGTCACCGGCGCCGAGCATGGCCTCCCATTCGGCAGCCATATTGTCCGCCGCGCCGCCGGCGTCGCCCGCTGCCGCTGCCCCCTCGGCCGCATCATCCTCATCGCCGCCAGCCATGGCGGCCCATTCCTTCATGAGGGCTTCTTCGTCTTCGGACGACCGGCCTTCACCGCCGTCTTCGCTGTCCTCAGCCATCAGGGCATCCATCCGTCACTGAACGAGCATTTCCTTGAACAGCACATCATTGACCTTGGCAGGTTTCACCGCATTATTCACGCGCGTGAGCAATTCCTCGCGCAGCCTCAACATACCAGCCGATCCCTGCAAATCTTCAATGCGCAACTCACGCAAATAGACTTGAAAGTTGTCGATAATCCGAGGCATGACGCCTTCAATTTTCGACCCATCCAGCGGATTTTCCAATTCCAAGCTAATTCTAATCTTCAAGAAATTCTGTTTTCGCCCGGAAGTATTAAGATTAACTAATATTTCTGGTAAATCATAGAAAACCGCGGCATGAACTTCTTTCGGCTTTTCTTCATCGACCTTCTTTTCACTTTTTGTCGAATGCAAAAGAGGGTCAAGCAATCCGGAGAAATACGCGCCCGCCGCCGCGCCGACCACGAGCAAAATCGGCACCACCACGAGAATCAGCTTCTTCTTATTCTTAAAACGTCCGCTCTGCCGTTCCGGCAGGGCTTCCATTTCATCAGAGGCTTCGCCCTCTTCAAAATCGTCTTCAAGGTCTTCGGCCATGGTACTTCGTCCCCGTTGGGCCCCTGGCCGGCGCCCGGAGTTGTTCACCCTTCACTCTAGCTACCGGCGGTTAACAAGAGATTGATAGACCGACAAAATGTCGGTTGACGAGGCACCATAACAAGCGGGTCCTTACCGGGCAATAACTACCCGGCATGGGTTACCTCAAGACACCCCGCCTTGCCCGACCACCCCCTCTGAAAACAACGCAATTCCTGGCTTTCCCGCGACATTCGGATGACTGGCACGCCTTCTGCATTGAGATCGGCGAACGTCATTCGCAGGAACATGTGTGATGGAAAACACCTCTTACGTCGCCTTGTCTCGCCAAGCCGCCTTGTGGCGGCAGATCGAGGTTGTGGCGAACAATTTGGCCAATGCCAACACGCCCGGCTTCAAATCGGAACAGATGATGTTCACCGACTATATGGTGAAGAGCAAATCCGCTTCGACGCCCTTTGGCCGCCAGGTTTCCTTCACGCGCGACATCGGAACCATGCGCGATACCCGCGAGGGTCCGGTCACCAAGACCAACGCGCCGCTTGACGTCTCCATTCATGGCGACGGCTACTTCACCATCGACACGCCGTCAGGTCCGCGTTACGCGCGCGCCGGCCATTTCCGCCTGGATGACAATGGCATGATCGTCACCGCTTCGGGATATCCGGTGATGCAGCAAAATGACACGCCCATCGTGCTGGCGCCCAACGAAGCGGAGATTTCCATTGCCGGCGACGGCACGATTTCGAGCGAGAACGGCGTCATCGGAAAACTCAAGGTCGTGACATTCGACAACGATCAGGCGCTGCGGGCGGCGGGCGACGGCACTTACCAGACGACCCAGACGCCGAATATCCCCGACAGCGCCAATGTCAGCCAAGGCATGCTGGAGGATTCCAACGTCCAGCCGGTCGTCGAAATGACCAACATGATGACCATCATGCGGAACTACGAAAGCATCCAAAACTTAATTCAGAATGAGCATGACCGGCAACTGAAAGCCTTTCCGGTCCTGTCTCAGTCGCAGCAGACCGCTTAAGAAGGGGTAGACACCATGAGGGCCATGAACATCGCCGCCACCGGAATGCAGGCGCAGCAAACCAATGTGGAAGTGATCTCGAACAACATCGCCAACATGAACACCACCGCCTACAATCGGCGGCTGCCGGCATTTACCGATCTTTTATATCAAAACGTGCAGCGGGTCGGCACATACTCGTCGGACAACAACACCATCGTGCCTTCGGGTATCCAACTCGGACTGGGCGTGAAGACCACCTCGGTCTATCGCGCCACCGAACAGGGCAGCCTGTCCAACACCAACAACAGCCTCGACCTCGCGATCCAAGGCAAAGGTTATTTCCAGGTCCAGCTTCCGAACGGAACGACGTCCTATACCCGCGATGGCACGTTCGCTCTCAGCGCATCAGGACAGATCGTCACCGCCGAAGGCTATACCGTTCAGCCGGGCATCACGATTCCCAACAATGCGCTCTCCACCACCATCAACAATTCAGGCCAAGTGTCGGTGACCTTGTCCGGCCAAACCGCGGCAACCGTCGTCGGCCAGCTGACATTGGCCAACTTCCCCAACGAAGGGGGCCTGGAAGCGCAAGGCAGCAACCTTTTCCTGCAAACCACATCGTCTGGCTCCCCCATCACCGCCGTTCCGGGCAGCACCGGCTTCGGCACGGTCTTGCAGGGTTATCTCGAGCAATCGAACGTCAATGTGGTCTCGGAGGTCACCAATCTGATCAGCGCCCAGCGGGCCTATGAGATGAACTCCAAAGTGATCCAGACCACCGACAATATGATGCAGACAACCTCGCAGCTCAAATCGTAGTCATAAAGGGCAACCGTCATGAACCGTTTGCTTCTTCCCCTCGCTCTTGCGTTCGGCCTCGCCGCCCAATCGGCCGCCGCCGGCGCATTGTTGCGGCCGAATATCGTGGTCGACGGCGATGTGGTGAAGTTGGGCGATGTGTTCGATAACGTCGGCGCCAAGGCCGACGTCGCCATCGCCCGCTCGCCGGCGGCCGGTCGTCGCGTCACGCTGGATGCGGACTGGTTGCAGCGTATGGCCAATATTCATGGCGTCGATTGGCGGCCGCAGAACGTCTTCGAGCAGGCCGTGGTGGAACGCTCCGGCGTGACCGTCACCCATGAGCAGATCGAAGCGGAACTGCTCACGGCTCTCGCCGGCCAGGGGATCACCGAAAATGCCCAGATCGAACTGGCCAACCGCGCGGTTCAGATTGTTGTCCCGGTCGGCGTCTCGTTGCAGATCGGCGTCCGCGACCTCTTCTATGACAGCCGTTACAAGCGCTTCACGGCGACGGTCGAAGTCCCCGCCAATTCGCCCAGCGCGACGCGCGTTCGGGTCACCGGCCGCGTCTTCAAGAGCATCGATGTTCCCGTGCTCGCCCGCCAGGTCAATCGTGGCGACGTGATCGCCGCGCGGGACCTGACCTGGGCGAAAATGCGCGAAGATTCGGTTCGCCGCGACGTCATCGTCGATCCAAGCGAAGTCATCGGCATGACCCCCCGGCAAACGGTGCGCAGCGGACAAATGATCTCGACCAGCGACGTCCAAAAGCCGATCGCCGTTCCCCGCGGCGCCCTGGTCACGATGATCCTGAAAAATGGGGCCATGTCGCTGTCGGCCCAAGGCCATGCCGTCGAACAAGGCAGCGTCGGCGACATCATCCGCGTGACCAACAGTCATAGCAATCTGACCGTCGAAGGCCGGGTCGAAGGACCGAATATGGTCAGCGTGTCGTTGAACGGCACCGCCGCCCTGGCCAATTGAGGAGCAAGACCATGAAGAGCAAGCGTTCGTTTTCCTTCAAAGCCGCTCTTTTGTTGTCGGCCACCGCGTCCGTCAGCAGTTGCAACTTCCTCGACAAGCTGTCGGAAGTCGGTGAACCGCCAAAGGTCTCCAGCATTCAGGATCCGACCCAAGTCGCCAATTATCGTCCGGTCAGCATGCCGATGCCCGCCCCGACCGCCCCGCCGTCCGGCACCAATTCCTTGTGGCGCGCGGGGTCCAGGGCCTTCTTCAAGGATCAGCGGGCCACCGAAATCGGCGATATCCTGACCGTCTCGGTCAACATCAACGAAAGCGGCCAGCTGTCCAACAAAACCTCGACGGCAACCACGGGTTCGGAAGCGGCCAATCCCAGCTTCACGATGTTGGGACTCGAAAAAAGCGTCGGCAAAGTCTTTGGCGGCGCCAGTTCCACCAATCTGTTCAGTTTCGGCAGCAGCGGCGGCATGACGGGCACGGGCAGCATGGCGCGAACCGAACAAGTGGTCATCAATCTGGCCGCCACCGTCACGCAGAAGCTCCCCAACGGCAATCTGGTAATCGCCGGCAAGCAGGAACTGCGAATCAACGGAGACATGCGCGAGCTCTCCGTTCAGGGCATCATCCGAATCGAGGATATCTCCTCGCTCAATACGATCACCTCGGATAAAATCGCCGAAGCGCGCATCACCTACGGCGGACGCGGTACCTTGGCCGACATCCAGCAGGCGCGTTACGGACAACAGATCTTCGATATCATCGCACCTTTCTAAGCCTCGCCATCGGCGCGGGGCCAGAGCGAGGATTGGGTTTCGTCGTGCAATCAGTGGAAAAAACAGCCAAAAATCGTCACCCACGGGCTCGACCCGTGGGTCTATTTGTCTTGTCCGCCAGACAAGGATGCCCTGACAACAGATGGATTGCCGGATCACGTCCTGACCTTTCCCCATAGTCCGTGCCGGACACGGGGACTTGTGTCGCATCGCCGACGATGTTTCGTTCAAGCGAGGGAACAATCCAAGATTTTGAGATGACCGAGGTTTAAGGCAACACGGACGGACGCGGACAACCACGGACGGACACCGATGAGAGCGGAAATCGCCCCCAGCCTCGACGCGCTGACGGAAAAGATCATCGGCAGCGCTTTCGCGGTTTCCCGCACTCTTGGGCACGGCGTCTTGAAGATGGTTTATCGGCAATCCTCGCGTCGAAGTGAAGCGGGTTATCTTATGACGTCCGTGCCAATCCGTGGTCGTCCGTGTCCGTCCGTGTTGCTGAACCACCCCTCCGCCTCGAAGGTTCGGCGCGTCAAGGCACAAGCCTAGCCGACGACCGCGCGCCGGCGGGCGGCAAAATTTGCCGCCCCTGTTTCTCCGACCGATCGCCTTTCCGCGCTTTATAGATAATTCGTCAAATGAATCTTGCTGAGCTGGGCCACCGCCAGATAGGACGCCTGCAACTGTGTCTGATATTGGGAAACCTTCGCCGCCGTTTGCGCGGTATCCACATCCTTGACGCCACTGAGGGAATTCTGCAGATAGGTCACATAGGTCGTCTGTTGCTGTTGGGCGTCGGTCAACTCCTTCGACACGACTCCGACCGTTTCCTGCTGATTGGCAAGGTCGGTGACCGCGCTGGTGGCCACGCCGAGCGCCGATTTGAGCGTGCTTTGCAATGACGCCGTGTTCGTCACACTGGACAGGCCAAGCGTTGTCGCCGCCGTTCCTGAGATCGTCAGGTTGGTCGAGCCCCCACTGGATACTTGCAACATATAGGCGCTGCCGTTGTAGACCACCTTGGCGGACACCGCGCTTGACGCCGCGCTCGCCGCGCTATTGATTTGCGTGGCGATGGCGTTCAGGGATTCGTTATTGGTCGAGAGCGTAACAGAAACCCCGTTGATGGACAGCGTATCGCCTGATGACACACTGGTGCTGGCCGCCGTCGGATCCGTGGCCGTCGCCGTGCTCTGGGTGATCGTACCGCTGGCGGCGTCGATCACCGCCTGGGTCGCGCGCAGAGACTTCTCGAAGCCGCTGCTTTGCGCCGTCACCCCGTAACTCACCGTCTGTTGCGGCGAGACGCGAACCGAAAGCACATCGCTGTTGCCGGTATAATAGTTGTAGGCTTGATTGGTTCCGGAACCGCTGGAGAACGTCGTCTGGTACTTGGTCAGATCGACGGGCGCCTGTCCGGTATTGCTGCCGGCGAACAGATAGCTCCCCGACTGCTGCTCATTCATCTCGGTGACCAGCGACTGCTGGATTTCCTGGGCCGCCGACAACAAGGTGGAGTTGTCGGCCGCCGACGACGCCGCGCTGATTTTGGTCTCCAGGCTGGTGACCGTGGTCACGATATTGCCGAGCGCCGTATACATGCCCTGGGTGCGACTGCCGACGGTCGTCGCGTCGGAAGCCCAGGTCTGGGCCTGCGCGATGCCGTCTTGAAGATTGAGCATCTCGCTGCTGTTGGCCCCGCCCAGCGTGGCGAAATCGGTCGCGACGAGTCCGGACGACTGCTGTGTCTCGGCCTGCGCATATTGGGTTTGCACGGCCAGCGCCGAACCAAGCGTCAGAGAGTTCATCTGGAGAGTCGAAACTCTGGTCATGGGCCTTACTCCTTCCCGCGCCGCCGGCTTAACTGACGGCCGAAAGCAGGGAATTGAACATGGACTGAACCGTACTCACCACCTTGGCCGATGCCGCGTAGGAACTTTGCAGCGCCGTCAACTTGGCCATTTCCTCGTCGCTATTGACACCGGATTGGGAGCTCAAGTTGTTTTCCATGGTGGTCAGCGTCGTTGCCTTGGTCGTCGACGACGTCGAAGCATTGCTCGCCCGCGTCGCCACATCCGAAATGATCGAAGCCGCATAACCGGCGAACGTCGCCGTCGTCGCCCCCAGATAGCCGGAAGGCGCACTGGACAGCCCCAGGCTGGACAGAACGTTGCCGCTGATATTGTTAAAGCCGATCGAGGAGTTTCCGGTGGAAATCTGTAGCTGATAGGCACCATTACCCACCATCTTCGCCGTCACGCCGGTCGATCCGGCCGCCGTGGTGATCGCTTCCGCGATATCCGCCAAGGTCATCGTCGACGTCACGGTCACGGCGACCCCCCCGCCGGCGGCGCCGGTGATGGTGAAACTACCGGACAAGCCGAGAGCTGTCGTCGTACTGCTTTCGGCGGTGATTCCCGTCGCCTCGTTGGCGGTAAAGCTGTTTGTCGCCAACAACGCATTCTCAAGCGCCGTCGCGGTGGTTCCGTCACCGGATCCGATCCCGGCGTAAGGACTTGACGTCCCGCTGACATTCAAGGTGGCCGTCGGAAACAATGTGGCGTTTTTCAGAAGCGCCGGATTGACCGTGATGGTGGCCGCAGTCGTCCCGCCGGTCATGATGTCGTTCAGATGGAAAAAGTTGGAAAAATCCGTCGCGGTGCCAGTCGTCGTCGTCGATCCGCTCGTGCTCGTGCTGCTCCACGCCATCGTTCCGCTGGTGGTACTGACGGCGATTCCCTGGCCTGAGGTCGGCGAGGACAAGACCAACTGACCGGCCCCGTTAAGCGTAGCCACCGTCGAGCCGACCGTGCTGTTGATGTCATTGACGACAGCGTTAATCGTAAGGGGGGACGTGGCCGCCAGATCCGTTCCAAGCGGCACATCCGTGAAGCTTTGAACCTTTCCCGCGGAATCCACCATCGCCACTCGGATTGACAGACCCGCCGAGACCGTGACGACATCGCCTCCGGCGAACTTCGTGCCGGTGGCGCTGGTCAGCGTCGTCGGAGCCGGATCGGCGGTTCCTTTATTGCTGATGCTGTTCAGGGTCGAGCTCAAGTTTTGCGCCAAAGTGTCGAGGGCATTTTGCGCGTTCGGCAGTTCGCTGTCCCGCTGCTGGATCTGCGCGGCCAATTTCCCCGACGAAATATCGCTGGTGATATCGGTTTTGCCCACCGTGATCCCGCTGATGCCGCCGTTGGCGTAAGTCATATCCTGACTGACGCTCACCGCCGAATGGGACAATTTGTTGACACTGTCGCCAACCAGCAATTGCGTGCCCGATGTGGTGTAGATCTGCATCGCGCCATTATTGTTGACGTAATAGCTCACATCCAAATCGGAGGTCAGACTTTTCAGCGCGTTCATCCGCAGATCGCTTAAGGCCGCGGTCGATTGGCCGAGCCCTTGCGCCGTCGAAATCTGCTTGTTCAAGCTGTTGATGGTGTCCAATTGCGTATTGGCGTCATCGACCGTCTGGCTCACCTGGCTATCCGCCGTCGTCCGCAACTGTTGAATCTGCGACGACAGGGAGCGAAGGTTCGAGGTCAGATTGTCCAGGTCCTGAACCACATTGGTGGCATAGGCCGTGTCTTGCGGCGTCGTCGCCAGCGAAGACAGGGCTGTTTCCAGCGTTCCGAGCTGCGAAGAGAGATCGTTGCCGCCGGTCTGATTGGAAGAGATCTGCCCCAGAGCGTTCTGCAGATCCTGATAGAGGGTGCTGTAGGCGGTCGCTTGTGATGACGCGGTGTTGGCCTGAAGAACCGAATCCTGCAGAAATTTGTCGACTTGGCTAACGGTGCCCAGATCGGTCACGCCAGTCCCGACACCACCGGTTACCGAGGACGCAACCTGCTCCGTCTCCACGGAGTAACCAACGGTATTGGCATTGGCGATATTGTTCGAGGTAATGCCCATCTGCTTTTCGAGAAGCAGAAGCGAACTGACCGAGGTGGAAAGAGCGACATTGAGACCGGCCATGGGCGTTACTCCGTCCGAGTGACTTAGGGCCGCTTCGGCGAGGACTGGTCAGGAAGACGTTGCGGATCGTCTTCGCAAATGCGAATCGCCTCCATCACCTTGTCGACGCGCCGACGGGTCGCCGCCAGGGCATTGCACAGCAACTGGCGGTTTTCCTCGGTCATCGCCACCAATTGGGCGGTGGCCACCAGCAACTTTTCCTGCAAAGCGGCATCGCTCAGGATCTGGCTCGCCGAGTGATCGACCAAATCGTTGCCCAAAGCCCCATATCGCGCGGAAAGATGTTCCTTTTGTTCGATGGTATCGAGCATCGAAGCGGGCAAGCCCTGACTCAAAAGGTCATTTTCCTCGGCGATAATGGTCTTCAGCTTACCCAGCACACCGACGAACTCGTTCACCGCGGGAAATTGGGTCCCGACCAAATCGAGTTGTGCTGCAGCTTTCCGCGGGGACGTCATTTTCATTTCTCCTCACAGAGCGACCGAATTACGGCGGCCGATCCGCGCAGCTTGGTTATATGCGCCGACCGCCCGGCTCTGACGGTTAACCTTACGCAACTCTTCACCAATATCGGTCAGATGCTGCGACATTTCGGCCATCAATCGTTCAAGGTGACTCATGGCGACGATCGCTTTGCTTCTCAGCTTTTCCCGTTCGCCGGGAGGCAACTCGGCCATCCGGCTTTCGGAAGCCCGCCGAAGATCATCCTCAGTGACGGGAGCATCCAAACCAGGCGCCAGCAATTGGTGTATTTCCGCCAATTTACGGGCCGCCTGCGTCTGCAGGAGGTTGAGAGAACTTTGGCCATCCTTGTCATAACGCATGGCTCACTCCCCGACGGCCTACTGGACGACCGAGATCAGAGATTCGAACATCTTCTTGTCGGTGCTTATCACCTGCGAAGCCGACGAATAGGCCTGCTGCGCGGTGATCATGTTGGAAAATTCCACCGTGGTATTGACCGTCGACGATTCGAGCGCCCCGCCCTCGATACTCCCGGCGCTATCGGTTCCGGCTTGATGCAAGGTGTAGTTCCCCGAGGTGCTCGATTGCTCGTACACCCCTCCGGACAGTCCCGACAGACCATTTTCGTTGGGAAAGGTCACCACGGGAATCTTGTAGATCGCCACTTTTTGCCCATTGTCATAGGAGGCGATGACGTCACCCGAACTGTCGATCGAAACACCCGTCAAACTGCCATATTGCACGCCATTCTGCGAATAGCTCTTCACCGAAATGGCCAGTGCCGTCGACGATGTCGTCGAGAACTGCGACAAACCGTTGGTCGCGTTCGCGGTGCCAAGATTGACCGCGACCGAACTGGCCGACGCGCCGTCGGTCCATTGGGCGGACAGGATCGGTTCCGTTCCGTCGCTCGACATCGGCGCCGTCCCTGTGGTCGCTCCGGTTGCATCAATCGTTTTCAACGGCGAAATGGTCTTCAAGGATCCGTTGGAGTTGAAACTGACCTCGTAGGAATAGGAGCCGACGACCGTCGCGCCATTGGCATCGAGCAAGGACCCCGTGCTCGATGTGCCCGCCGCATTGGTCGGGGAACTCACCGTCATCAGCCAGGTGTTGTCGCCCGACGCCGTCCAGGTCACCGGGAAGGTTTCCGCGACACCCAGCGAATCATAGACCGTCATCGAGGTGCTTTTGGAGAAACTGGTCCCGACATCGGAGGCGAAGGTGGCCCAATTGGTGCCCGGCATCGTCACGGTGACGGACGAACCGCCTGCGTTGGTGGATATGACATCCGGCAGGGATGGTCCGGCGCCAAGGGTAAGAGGGTCACCCGTCGCCACATCCGTTGCGTTTGTGATCGCCCCAGTGGTGGCGTCCACCGTCACCGAATACAGAAGCTGGGAACCCGAAGAGGCTGTGACGCCACCGCTTGTATCGGAAATGGTTTCCCCGCTCGGCGCGTTGATGGCGACCTGATAGGTGGTGGTGGTGGCCGTCGAAGAGGTTTTGACATAAGCCATCGTCAAATCCGCACTCGTACCGGACGCAGTTGTGTAACCGAACGTCCCCAGAGCATTCTGCGCGGCGGCGGGAAAATTGGCCGACAAGGTGTAATTGGTGGTGGCGACCGCGGATGAATTGTACTTGCTGACATTCACCGTTTCCAGGGACGCCAGATTGTCGGAATTGGTCGCGGTGACATTGCCGCTGGTGTCGGTCGGCCAGCCTTGCAGATAGTAATTGGTCCCGGACAAATACAGGTTGCCGGTCTTATCCGTATCGAAGGCGCCGTTCCGCGTATAATAAGTCTGTCCGCCGCTGAGTCCGGCGCTGACCGCGAACAGGCCATTGCCGCTGATCGCCATATCGGTGGTTACGCTGGTCGCGGTGACCGTGCCTTGCGCCAGCACATTCTGCCGCGAACTCGCCGCCACGCCACCCGAGGTGAAGGTCGCGCCATTGCTCAACTCGGTCAGCAGACTGGTGAACTGGGTCGCCACCGACTTGTAGCCGGTTGTCTGCGAATTGGACAAATTGTTCGAGATCGTGGACAGCGCCGTGCTTTCCGACAGAAGACCCGAAACCGCTGAAGACATTGCTGCGTCCATGATCCTACTCCTTGATCTTTATTCGGTCTGGGCCGGTTTTAACTGCCAATCGTCGAAACTTTGGAAACGGCGACATCAACGTCGCCGATCTGCAAGACGGTCGTCCCGCTTGAACTGTCGACGCCGGTGACGACGCCGATCAAATCGGTCGAGGTGGTCACAGCGGCACCGGTGGAATCCGTGGCCGTCACCGCCAGCGTGTAGTCGCCGCTGCTCAGGGTGCTTCCCGACGTCGTGCTCCCATTCCAAGAGAAGGAATGCGTTCCGGATGTCGCATCGCCGGTGGTGCTATAAACGGTGTCGCCGTTCGAGTCCTTGACCGACAGCTTAACGTCGTTGGCGGCCGAATCGAGCGTGTAGGTCCATTTGGCCGTGCCGCTCTGCATCGCCGTGGTGTCACCACTCGCGGTCACCGTTTTGCCGATATAGCCGAGGCCATTGGAGGTTGTCAGCGTATTCAGATTGGTGGAGATCGTTCCCAGGGTTGAGTTGATCGCCAGTTCCTGTTCGACCCCCGACAATTGGATCATTTCGCTGGTGAACGTGTCGGTGTTGGTCGGATTCATGGGATCCTGGTTCTTCAACTGCGTGGTCAGCAGCGCCATGAAGGTGGTGTAGGACGCGCTGGCCGACGCTGCCGCCGTGGCCGACGACGTCGACGAGGTCGAAGTCGAGGACGTGCCGGACGTTGTGTTTATCGCTGATGTCATCGCATCCTATCTCCCGATCTTCTGGTGACCAGAGCGCCTCTGCAGCCCGGATACACCAAACGTTCTTACCGTTCCGACCATCTCAACACCCTCTTCCTGGAGCCTCTGCGCAGAACCTACCCAGTCGCCACTAGGAAGAATTTGCCCTCACTGCAGTTTTGACCCATCTCGACCCCGCCAAAAACCCAGGAAACCCGCGGCGGAACCAATATCTCGGCACCCATCGATGCAGGATGTATGCCAATCCCGGCACCCAGCCAGAGTCTCCATCCAGGGAAACGATTTCAGATTGAGGGATGACTAAGAAAGATTCCGTTAGTCTCCTCGTCATACCCGGCCTTGTGCCATGGCTGTCCGGCACGGTTTGTGCGTCGCCTTTATTTGAGTTGTGACCACAACCAAAAACCGTCATTGCCGGACTTGATCCGGCAATCCATGATCGTGTGTATCAGGCGACGTCATTTGAAGCGGGCACGTGGATGCCCGTGTCAAGCACGGGCATGACGACTTTTGATTGAAC